>OIEJ01000256.1_pt1 | contig 25442 bp, 18 predicted proteins | sample 1581791 | NCBI WGS metagenome assembly OIEJ01 (sample SAMN03281019, study PRJEB24777) | human gut metagenome | isolation source: fecal sample PR141 from 1 month old male Chinese infant, vaginal delivered... | place: Singapore | collected 2005-11-08 | reverse complement strand
ACCCCGGCGATCACGCAAATCGACCCTTCCAAAGATACCCTAGAACCGTTGCAAATAAACACATCCCTCGGCGTGTCCCGATTCCGTCCATCTGAATCGTCTTTCTCCTTTTCCACAGAAACCAGCTCATCCTTCCGGAAAACATGTTCGTCGTATGAGTCGCCTTATCAGGAATTGACGGAACGATACGTTGAGGGGATTCTGTTATCCTGTGGGGCGCAGCGGAGCAAAATGACCTGCCAAGACGGGATGGTCCCTTTCATGAGCAGGCTTTTGACTCAAAATAGAAGACGGATCGAATATTCCGCAGTGATACCGTGAAGGGAGGGAACGGCATGGAGGCGCAGCCTATGAGGCTACAGGACCTGAGACTCAAAGAAGGAATGTCTCTAGAACAGCTGGCCGAGCTCTCCGGCGTGGATCATGATCGTCTCGTCATGTTCGAAAACAATCCGGAAACCATACGCAATATGCATTTGGACACCGCTCGCCAAATTGCCAAAGCATTGCACTGCAACGTGTTGGAGCTCCATCCCGACGAAGGTTGGAGAGGCGGAATCCACTGCGCTGAATCCGGGCTAAGAGACATTCGTCGGACTCGCGGCTATACGCAAAACGAGTTGTCAGAGATGACAGGGATTCCCCAGCCGAACATCTCTTGGTTTGAGACAGGCTATCGCTCGACCTCAGGCATGCGGCTGGATACAGCCAGGCGTCTGTCGGAAGCGCTTCGATGCGATCCGACAGATTTCCTAAAAGAAGCGTATAGCCGATATGAAAATAAATGTTGTATCTGATTTAGATAAAACACTTAAATTTCATCGGACGCCATACTTCAACAAACGAATGCATCCCGCGCACCTCCCATCTCACCAAAAAGATTAGGCAAGAAAGAAGCCCATCAATCATTGACTTCACAAACCTTTCCCTTCCAGAAAGCTGGATAACGTCCGAGATTTTGCGCACTTTCGGACGTTATCTGGCGCGGAGGACGCATTTGCGCAGTTCGGAAGCGATGAGCACGATCATGGCAAGGCCGAGGCATTCGACCCATGCGCCGACGCTGAGCGGTACCGTACCGAAAGCGGTGTTGAGGAACGGAATGTAAATCACCGCCAGCTGCAATACCATGCTCAGCGCGATCGCGCCCCATAGCCACTTGTTGGAGAACAGTCCGACGAACGCTGACTGCAAGTGCGAGCGCGAGGCAAGCGCGTTCAGCATTTGCGCGAACACGAGAATCGTGAAGCCCATGGTGCGTGCTTCCGTCATTTGTGCGTCGTGACCGATCGCATCGACGGAACGGTCGGTGAACAGACCGCCGTCCAAGTGCATGTCCATGCCGATCAGGGTGACGGCCGCCATAATCACACCGATGAAAATGATGTCGCCCCACATTTCGGCGTCAATCACGCGATCGGTGAGTTTGCGCGGCTTGCGCGCCATCACATCGTCGGTGGACGGGTCGACGCCCATGGCGAGCGCGGGTGCCGCGTCGGTGAGCAGGTTGATCCACAGCAGCTGCGTGGCAAGCAGCGGCACGGTCACGCCTTGGCTGCCGGGCTGGGTGATGCCGAGGAATCCGGCGAGCATCACCCCGCCGAACACGGTGAACACTTCGCCCACATTGGAGCTCAGCAGGTAGCGCAGGAACTTGCGGATGTTGTCGAAAATGCCGCGTCCTTCACGCACGGCTGCGACGATGGTGCTGAAGTTGTCGTCGGCGAGGATCATTTTAGCGCTCTGCTTGGTCACTTCAGTGCCGGTAATGCCCATGGCGACGCCAATATCGGCGGTTTTGACTGCGGGAGCGTCGTTCACGCCGTCACCGGTCATGGCCACGATATTGCCTTGCCGTTGCAAGGATTCAACGATCTTCAACTTGTGTTCCGGCGCGACTCGCGCGTAGACGGACACTCCGCTGGTCACCTTGTCGAATGCCGCTTCGTCGGGCAGTTCGTCGAGTTGGCTGCCGGTCATGGCCGTGCCGCCCTTGTCGATAATGCCCAGATCGGTGGCGATGCGCGCCGCGGTCAGCGGGTGATCGCCGGTAATCATTACCGTACGAATGCCGGCGCGATGCGCTTCGGCAACCGAATCACGCACTTCCGTGCGCGGCGGATCGATGATGCCGATCATGCCGACCCAAATCAAATCGTTCTCAAGCACATCGCTTTGTTCCGCAATATCGGCAACATGACCTGCGGAATTCAGCATGATTCCCGGCACTTGCGCAAGAGAAGCGGTACCGAGCGGACGATAAGCCTGACCCAACGTGCGGTATGCGTCGGAGGAAAGCTGTTCGACAGTCGCAAGAATCTGCTGACGATCACCTTCCGTAAGTGGGCGAACGGCACCGCCGACCGCAATCCTGCTGCAATATCCAAGAAGTACATCGGGGGCACCCTTGGAGAAGACGGTCAGGCGGCCGGCGTCAGCGTTGTCTTGCGCCACGATGGACATGCGCTTACGTTCGGAAGTAAACGGGATTTCGCCAACGCGCTCGTAGTTGGCGTACTTGCGATCCGCCTTCACTTTTCGTGCTGCGACGATGAGTGAGACTTCGGTCGGGTCGCCGACCGCCTCCCACGTTACGTTTTCCGCATTTCCGGCAGAAGCAGCAGATTCGCGCAGTTCGCCGTCGTTCGCCAACGCGCCCACGGCAAGGGTCGCAACGGCTTCCGATTCGATGATCCCGCGTATTTGCGCATGTTCCATGGTCTGTGGATCGACCACCATGCGGCCTTCCGGCGCATAGCCGGTGCCAGTAAGCTGCACTTCGCCGCTCGGAGTGACCACGCGCTCCACGGTCATCTCATTGCGGGTGAGCGTGCCGGTCTTATCGGAGCAGATCACCGACGCGGATCCGAGCGTTTCCACCGAATGCAGCTTCTTGACGATCGCATTGTGCATGGCCATGCGCTGCACGCCGAGCGCGAGCACCACCGTAAGAATCGCAGCCAAACCTTCCGGCACGGCCGCGACCGCCAGCGAGACGGCCAACAGTAGCGAATCGATCACATCGTGAACGTCTTGGAAGCCTTCGGTAAGCGCGAGCGCGACCAGCACCACGACCGCGATGATGCATACCGCGCTGCCGAGGATTTTGGAAACGTAGTTCATTTCCTTTTGCAGCGGGGTTTCGTCGTCTTCCGTGGCTTGCAGCAGATCGGCGATTTTACCGACCTGCGTGCCCATGCCGGTGCTGGTTACGATGGCGCGGCCGGTGCCTTGCGTTACGGACGTGCCGTTGAACACCATGTTGGCGCGGTCGCCGAGGGCCTTCGCCTGTGCGAGGGTGTCGGTCTTTTTGCCGACGGGCACGCTTTCGCCGGTGAGGCTGGCTTCCGCGATTCGTAGGCTGGCGGCGGCGAAGAGGCGTCCGTCCGCGGAAACGGAGTCGCCTTCGCCGAGCACGATGATGTCGCCGGGCACCACGTCAACCGTGTTGATGCGTTCGATTTTGCCGTCACGCAGCACGTTGGTTTGCGGCGCGGTCATGCTGGAGAGCGCTTCGACGGCGGCTTCCGCCTTCGATTCCTGGATGTAGCCGAGCACCGCGTTGACGATGAGGATCAGCACGATGACGATGGCGTCGAACGGCAATGCTTCGCCGCCTTCCGCACCCGGTACGGCGTTGGCTCGTTCAATGAACCATGCGACGAGCGAAATGCCGGTCGCAGCCAGCAACAGGTAGACAAGGGGGTCTTTGAATTGTTCGAGGAATTTCTTCCATTTCGGCACCGGTGGTGCGGACGCGAGTTCGTTCGGTCCGTACTTGTCGAGTCGACGCTTGGCTTCCGCTTGACTCAGGCCGGTATTCAAATCGACACCAAGCGATTGCGCTACGGTTTGCGCATCGGCGAGCGACGGATCGACTTGCGTTTGCGTCGCGGTTTTTGCTGCTTGTTCGAAATTTCCCGAACTGGTATCGCGGAATTGGGTGGATTGATCTTCCTTGCGATCAACCATGATGATCTCCTTGGGAGCGCCGCGGAGTAGTCAGCACTCCCCTGCCGTTGCGATAGTGCGAAATAGCGGAAAATTGCGATTTTCGCAACCACTCGCCGAACTGGGCAATGCTGCGCGGTTGTGGGCACCGGGCGTACGCCATCGGTGCATTCCTGCCATTATTACACACCGTGCCCATTTTGCAAGACTGCAACGCACCGTCTTTTGTCAAGATTTCACAAAATCGTGAAACATAATCTGCAATCTTATTTCGACCGCGCATTCGATTACACGGCAACACCGACGGCAATGTCGCTACCATCTTTGGCGGAAGTGTGATATGTTATCGGATGTTAGTAAACAAAATTACTTACGCTATGATTCGTAGCGTACATTAGCAACGTCGCAATGGATAGGGGTAGTTATCATGGCAGCTCAAGAAGCCGCGCAATCACAGCAAACGCAAGGGGTTCCGGAATCGCGCATCCTGCAGGCGCGGCAGGCGAACGCAAGCTGGCTCACCGATCCGACCGTATTCGCGGTGAATCGCAAGCCCGCGCACTCCAATCATCGGTATTTCCTGGGCGAAGCCACCGAACCGAAGCAGAATCTCGACGGTGTATGGAAAGTAAACGTTACTCAGGCCGCATCCATCGACGTGGAAAACGCGCCGTTCGCCGCAGCTGACTTCAACGATGCCGGTTTCGGCGCGATCAACGTGCCCGAACACCTGCAGATGGCCGGCTATTTGAAGAACAAATATGTGAATGTGCAGTATCCATGGGATGGCCATGAGGATCCGCAGGAGCCGAACGTTCCCGAAAACAATCATGTGGCGATCTACCGCCGTTCCTTCACGCTTGACCGTCCGCTCGCCGCGACGCTGGAAAATGGCGGCACCGTCAGCATCACGTTCCACGGCATGGCCACCGCGATCTACGTGTGGGTCAACGGCACGTTCGTCGGCTATGGCGAGGATGGTTTCACCCCGAACGAATTCGACATCACCGAAGCGTTGAACGTTGACGGCGACAACGTGCTCACCGTCGCCTGCTACGAATACGCGAGCGCCTCTTGGCTGGAAGATCAGGATTTCTGGCGTTTGCACGGCCTGTTCCGTTCCGTGGAGCTCGCCGCACAGCCTCGCGTGCATGTCGAAACCGTGCAGATCGAAGCCGACTACAATCCCTCCATGGCCGCCGGAACGCTGAATGCAACCCTGCAGTTGCGCAATGCAAACGACGCGGCCACCGTCAAGGCGAAACTGCGTGACGCAAACGGCACTGTGGTGTGGGAATCCACGCAATGCGCCAACGAAACCATCACCCTCAATTCCGGCGCGCTGAAGAACATTGCGCCGTGGAGCGCCGAAGAGCCAACCCTGTATGAGCTGACGGTGCTTGTCGTCGGCCATGACGGCCCGCTGGTCGAAAAAATCGTGCAGCGTATCGGCTTCCGCACATTCCGTATCGAAGACGGCATCATGAAGCTCAACGGCAAGCGCGTGGTCTTCAAGGGCGCCGACCGCCACGAATTCGACGCGAAGCGCGGCCGCGCCATCACCAGGCAAGACATGATCGACGACATCACGTTCTGCAAGAGGCACAACATCAACGCCATCCGCACCTCGCACTACCCCAACCAGGAATACTGGTACGACCTGTGCGACGAATACGGCATCTACCTGATCGACGAAACCAATCTTGAAACGCACGGCAGCTGGGTTGCGAACAATATCGAAACCCCCGAAACTGCGGTACCGGGCAGCAAGCCGCAGTGGGAGGGCGCGTGTGTGGACCGCATCAACAGCATGATGCGCCGCGATTACAACCACCCGAGCGTGCTCATCTGGTCGCTCGGCAACGAGTCGTTCGCCGGCGCAGTGTTCCGCGCGATGCACGCCCACGCACACGCGATCGACCTGAACCGTCCGGTGCATTACGAGGGTTCCGTGCATGATCGCGCGTTCGACGACGTGACCGACATCGAAAGCCGCATGTACGCGCACGCCGACGAAATCGAGGAATACCTCAAGTCCAACCCGAAGAAACCGTATATTTCCTGCGAATACATGCACGCCATGGGCAATTCCGTCGGCAACATGGACGAATACACGGCTTTGGAACGCTACCCGCAATATCAGGGCGGATTTATTTGGGATTTCATCGACCAGGCGATTCTCGACAGCAACGGCCGCATGTGCTACGGCGGTGATTTCGGCGACCGCCCGAGCGACTACGAATTCTCCGGCGACGGCCTGCTATTCGCCGACCGCACGCCGTCGCCGAAGGCGCAGGACGTCAAGCAGCTGTACGCGAACGTGCATATGACCGTCGATGCTTCCGGCATCACGATCATCAACGACAATCTGTTTGTTTCGACGGCTGATTCCACGTTTGTGTTGCGTATTTTGGCTGATGGCAAGCCGGTTTGGTCTTCTTCGCGCCGCTTCGACGTTGCCGCAGGTACAAGCGAGCATGTTGAGATCGATTGGCCGATCGACGATTACCGCGCAGGTGCGCAGGAACTGGTTTTGGAGGCGTCCCAGCAGTTGACTTCCGCTTGCGATTGGGCTCCGGCTGGGTATGAGCTTTCGTTCGGCCAGTGCGTGGTTGCGGGTGGCAAGAACGTCTCTGTGGGCGATGCAGTTAACACCACTTCCGATGGAGCGATCACCTTGGGCCGCTGGAATATCGGCGCACGCAGTGCGGGCCGTGAAGCCCTGTTCTCCCTTGCACAGGGCGGCATGGTGTCGTACAAGCTTGGCGAGCGCGAATTCGTGTTGCGCAAGCCGCTGATCACCACGTTCCGTGCGCTGACCGACAATGATCGCGGCGCGGGCCATGCGTTCGAGCGTGCGCAGTGGGCGGTTGCCGGAAAGTATGCGCGTTGCGTTGATACGAAGGTTGAGCCGCTCGGCGAAACCGCAGTTTCCGTCACTTACACGTATGAGCTTGCGATTGCGCAGCGCACGAAGGTCACCATTCGTTACGTTGCCGATGTGCTTGGCCACGTCGATCTGCATGTTGCATATCCGGGTGAAAAGGACGGCGATCTGCCGACGATTCCGGCGTTCGGCATTGAATGGATGCTGCCGGTCGAGTATTCGAATCTGCGATTCTATGGCGTAGGCCCGGAGGAAACGTATGCCGACCGCAAGCATGCGAAGCTGGGCATTTGGGATACGAACGCCTTCCGCGATCGCGCGCCGTATCTGCTGCCGCAGGAAACCGGCAACCATGAGGACGTGCGTTGGGCTGAGATTACGGACGATTCTGGTCATGGCTTGCGCGTGAGCCAGACTGCGAATACTGAAACCGGCGTTACGAAGCCGTTTGCGATGAGCCTGCTGCCGTATTCGAGCACGATGCTTGAGGAGGCGCTGCATCAGGACGAGCTGCCGGAGCCGAAGCACATGTTCCTGCGCGTGCTCGCCGCTCAGATGGGTGTCGGCGGCGACGATTCCTGGATGAGCCCGGTGCACGAGCAGTATCAGTTGCCCGCCGACCAGCCGCTCAACCTCGACGTAGCCCTCGACCTGTTCTAGTTTCAAGGATTCAGTCGATTCCTACGTGCGAAATGTCTCCCGATTCTTGATTTCAAGGATCGGGAGGCATTCGTTGTGCCGCAAGTTGACTTTCGGCCTCACGATTCGCAGTTCTGTCTCACGATTTCGCAAGATCGTGCGACAATTCGGAAAAAACATGCGATCAGACCATCAAAATGGACGATGAGGGGGATTTTGTTGATGGCTTAAATTAGACGGATTGCCTAGAATGAGGGCAGAACTTCCGAAACGTTCGAGCGCAGGCGGGCAAATTCGCGCGCGTCCGAGCGTCACGAAGCACGCTCTTCCAGGAAAGGGGCCATCATGAGCGACGCAATGAACAACCCGTATGCGAACAATCCGAATCAAAATGGCAGCAACGAACAGCAGCCGCAAGGCCAGCCGGAATACGGGGCATACGCACCAAACCAGCAATCGCAATCCCAGCAGCAGGGCGGCAATCCCAACAATTCGGGCAATCCGTATCAAAGCGAGCCTCAGACCCCATGCTACTTCGACGGTCCCAACGCCAACCCGAATCCCAACCAGAACGGCTTCTTCTACGCGAGCTACACCACCGGTCAGCCGTACGGCCAACCATACGGACAGCAGAACAGCCAATCCGACGCTGACAACGGCACCAACAATTGGCAGCCGATCAGCCCGTTCAAGCTCATGGAGGAATGGCTCCCGAAGAAGGCAAAGAACGCGATCCGCGGCACGTATGCGGTACTCGGCATCGCCGCCGTCATTCTCGGCCTGGCACTGCTGATTTGGCCCGGTGCCACACTGAAGGTCGCCGCAATCGCGCTCGGCGCATACTTCGTGGTTTCCGGTGTGGTCCGCATTGTGACCGCAATCGTGGAACTCGGGCTTCCGGGAGGATGGCGCGTGCTTGACATTCTGATCGGCCTGATGCTGTCTGTCGGCGGTGTGGTCATGCTGAAAAACGCGGCGCTTTCCGGAGCCACACTCGCCGTGCTCATCACCATGGTGGTCGGTCTCGGCTGGATGCTGGAAGGCGTGATGGCGCTCGTGGAATCGTGGCGCATGCCAAGCTCCGCATGGGCCGTAATCTACGCACTGCTGTCGATCGTCGCCGGCTTCATCGTGCTGTTCTCCCCCGTCAGCTCCACGACCTGGCTGATCCTGTTCGGCGGATGCGCGCTTGTGGCGATCGGCATCGTCGCGATCGTACGTGCGTTCACCTTCGGCAAGTCCAAGCGCAAGTAATTTTTTGCGGCGCGGGCCGTAAAGTCTGATTATCTCTGTTTTCCCAGGGGCACCAAGCAACAGCTCGGTGCCCTTTCCATAGCGAAATCGCTTTTTATACCAAGATTCAAAGTCGCACAACCATGAATCTTGGTATTAATACTGGTATATAATTGGGTATGAAATTCGGTTTTAAGAAAGGTTTATCATGGCAAGCGCACTTGACATACTCGATGACCTTGCTCCAATCAGCGAGCTCAGCAATGGTCGTACTTCCGCATTGTTGCAGCGGGCCGACCACGATCCAGTCATTCTGATCAAACGAAACAAGCCGTCCTACGTTCTCATGAATATCGAAAACTATCGCGCTCTCATGGAACGAATCGAAGACAACGAAGACTTGCTTCTTGCCGAAAAAAGACTCGACAACAGTACTGGCACAACTATCAGCAACGAAGAGGTCATGCTCGATCTCGGCATTTCCCCAAGCGACCTCGCCGAGGCACCTGAGCCGGAACTCGCATGAACTGGCAAGTTGAATGGCTTGACGAAGCCAAGAAAGACATGCGCAAACTCGGCAAAGCCGAGCAAATCCAAGTACTCAAGGGAATCGAGAAAGTTCGCACAAACCCACTGCCCACCTCGCAAGGCGGGTATGGCAAACCGTTACGCAATGCCGAACGAACGAAACTTTCCAGGCTTTGCAAAATCAAATTCAGGGATATCGGCATTCGCGTTGTTTACAAACCGTTACTGCGAAATGGAATCATGACCATCATCGTCGTTGGCATTCGTTCCGATAGTGACGCTTACATCAAAGCCAACAAGAGACGCAAAGAATATGGACTATAAGATGCGTCCGCCAATTTTCAGCGAACGTTACTTTTTCTTCAAGATTAGCCGATGATTTTACAAAAGAAGTGACGATCGTCGCATGACATTGTCGACTTGCCCGACGTAAGATGAAGGCACAACAGAAGAACGAAGAAAAGAAAATAGACAACAAACACAGACTTACGGCAGCGGCCAGAGGAATGGACAAGAAAACAGATACGCGCCGCCAAGCCGAACGAAAGGAAACATCATGAAGAACAACACTTTCAACCAGGTCATCAACGCCAACCTCGCTTCCATCGATCCGGGCTTCGGCCAGTTCGCACTCGCCAAGGCTTCCTCCGACCTCTTCAAGAAGGTCCTCAACAAGTAAGACCGCTTCCTAGACGGGAGGCAAGGCGCAGGCGCCACAGCACCTCGCCCCTCTTCTTTCCAATCCTTAAATCACATAGCGGGAGGCCGCGGTTCCAAACGGAATCGCGGCCTCCCGCTTTTCACGTACGCCGGCTACCCCTCCTCAACAGCGAGATTGCGGGCGGCGGCGCGTTCGCGTGGGCCGCGCGTCACGTAGAAGCCGATTGCCACGATGACGAACATCACCGTGCAGCAGATCCACAGCACACGGCTGCCGAACGCGTTGAGAATCCAGCCTCCGACCAACGGCGAGAACGCGTTCGACAGCGACCACACCAGGTTGTATAACCCTTGGTAGGTGCCGCGCACATCCTTTGGCGCGATGTTCGCCACCGTTGTGGCGGCAATCGGGAACGTGCCCAGCTCGCCAAGCGTCCACAGCACGGTCGCGATTGCGAACGCCACCCACGAATTCGCGCCGATCTGGAACGCGTATCCGACCGCCGTGATGGACATGCCGAGCACCAGCACTCGGGTGTTGCTCATCCGCTGGAACAGACCGATCGCGGGAATCTGCAGCAGACACAGCAGACCGCCGTTGATGGTCAGCAGACTGGAATATTCATCCGTGCCAAGGCCGATCTGCGTCATGGAAATCGGCAGGCCGCTGACGATCTGGTAATACGCCAGCGTGTACAGGAACATCAGCACCACCATCGACATCAGCGCGCCGTCGGCGCATGCGCGACGATAGCTGCGCCATACGGAGAACCGCTGCGGCCGCTGCGATTCGCCGGTTTGTTTCACAGCATGTTCCACGGCATTTCCCGCAGCTGATTCCGCGGCTTGCGACGCCCGCGCCGGCGCGACCTCGCCCCGCGGGCGCTTGCCCAGCCCGACTTCCTTGAAGAACACGATCATCAAGATCGTGGCGAACACCAGCACCGCGGCTTCCGCGTAGAACATCAGCGCATAGGAGATCGTCACCAACTGGTTGGCGATGATCGGGCCGATCGCGAAGCCGAAATTCGCGGCCCACGTCTGCAGCGAATACGCGCGCTTCTGTTTGCGGAACGGCACCACGTCGGACACGTACGCCGCGACCGCGGGCGTCGGCATGGATGAGATGGCGCCGTAGGCCAGCAGCGCGATCGCCATGATCCACGGATTGCCGATGAACGCCAGCAGGACCAGCATCGCGGCGGAGCCGAGATTGCCGATGACGATCATCGCCGGGCGGCCGAAGCGGTCGGACAGCGCGCCGCCATAGAGGCAGCCGAAGATGCCGCCGAAACCGTACATGGAGACGATGGTGCCGGCCACGCCCGCGCTGACATGCATGTCAGACACCAGATACATGGAAAGGAATGACGTGACGAAGCGGCCCATCCACAGGATAAGCAGCGTGACCCACAAGCCCCAGAACATGAGGGGCAATCCGAAAATCTCTTTGTTCTTCTCCATTCTTGCCATCATATCGAGCAATATCGAGCGGACGCGACGCCAGTAGCCTTTTCCCGGGGTGCTGGGAGAATGGACAACTATGGCAATGAAAAAAGGACCGACCAAGGGGTCGGGTGGAAAGCATCGTAACGCGCTGAGGGGCAAGGGACCGACCCCCAAGGCCGAAGATCGCGTATATCACAAGGCTTACAAGGAAAAGCAGGCTACCAATCGTCGTAAGATGGCTGATCCGCGACTGGCGGCACGCCGTCGCGCGGCAAAGTTCAGCTCAGAATCCGACGATCTCGTCATCGGTCGCAACGCCGTTCTCGAAGCGTTGCGCTGCGGCGTGCCCGCGAGCACGCTGTATGTGGCCGCACGCATCGAGCACGACGATCGCACGCGCGAAATCATTCGTCTCGCCGGTATTCACGGACTGAACCTCATGGAAGCCGACCGACTGGAAATGGACCGTATCGCACGCTCCTCCAACCATCAGGGCGTGGTGATGAAGGCGCAGCCGTTCCAGTATTCCTCGCTCGCCGAGCTGGTGGAACGCGCGGACAAGAAGTCTCGTGCCATGGAAGCGGCCAACTCCGCAAGCGCACGCATTGCGGCACGTCCGCTGTTCATCGCGCTTGACGGCGTCACCGATCCGCAGAATCTGGGCGCGGTCATCCGTTCCGCAGCCGCATTCGGCGCCAACGGCGTGATCCTGCCGGAACGTCGTTCCGCTTCGGTCACCGCAGCCGCATGGAAGGTGTCCGCAGGCGCAGCCGCGCACATGCCGGTCGCCCGCGTGGTGAACCTCACCAAAGCCATTGAAAGCCTGAAGGAACGCGGATACTACAGCGTCGGTCTCGACGGTGGCGGCGACGCCCTCGTTGGCGAAACCGGTTTCGAAACCGATCCGCTGGTTGTGGTGCTCGGTTCCGAAGGCAACGGCCTGAGCCGTCTCGTACGCGAGACATGCGATTCCATCGCCGGCATCCCAATGTCGAACATGGTCGAATCGCTGAACGCTTCCGTCGCAGCGGGCATCACGCTGTATTCCGTCGCACGCGCCCGCCGCGAGGCCGGTGCCGCCGCTGACGCGAAGTAATCAACACGAAGCGACAGGAAGTAAGCACAGCGAAACTGCAGAAGTAAACACAACAAGGCAGCAAGTCCGAAATACATATGAGCGGATAGTCCATACGGATTATCCGCTCATTTTGTTGCGCAAATCTGTACTTGGATTGATTTTGCGCTTACCGCAGACCCACTCCCCCGCCAACGATCTCTCGCAACACGTTCTCTCACTTTCAAAAGTCAAAATTTTTTTGAGTTTTGAAAGTGAGGGGTGTGAAGGGATAACAAAAAGCGGAGGATTATTAGTGGTCCTCCGCTTAACGGCTCGGCCCTGCAATTTTTGACTGCGGCTACGCCGCAGGCTCAATACTGCCTTCGACTCGGCTATCGCCTCGTCTCAGGGCATATTGATAGAAAAAGCTCCACTGGAGCTTTTTCTATCAATGTGCCCATACAGCTGCGTCGGGATCGTCGTCGGGGTTGTAGCCGTCGTCGGGATCGTCGTAGGTGTATTCGTCGTCGATCACACCGGAATCGGCTTCGGCGTTCAACGCGTCCACATCCTTCGTGGTGAGCTTGTACTGCGGAAGCACCTTCTCCACATAGCTTTGCACCGCCTCGGCCATCGGCACATCATGACCCGCCTTCTCGGCCAGGAACCAACGGTGGTCAAGCACCTCATGGAAGAACTGTGCCGGTTCGATCTGCGAACGGTATTCGCGCGGAATCATGCGCACGGTCGGTTCGAACACTTCACGCATCCAATCAGTGGCGACAATCTCAAGATCCTCACCCTCACGCCATGTGGAAGCGCGGTAGGCATCCAAATCGTTCAACAGTCGACGAGCCTGATTCTCCTGCACATCAAGACCAGTCAATCGCAGCAGCTTACGATTCGCATAGCCGGCATCGACCACACGCGGACGCACCAGCACACGCTTGCCATCTTCGGCGGTCTTCATTTCCAGCTCATCCACATCAAAACCAAGCTCATTGAGCTTGTTGACGCGCTTCTCGATCTTCCACATCTCATCCGGACCGAACTTGTCGGTATCAGTCAACGCGCTCCACAGCGAATGGTAACGATCCACCAAACGGTTGCCGATCGCAATTTCGTCAACACCGCTCGGCAGCAGCGAACCGGACGAAAGATCCATCAATTCGCCAATAATGTTCGTACGGGCCAAATCAACGTCGTACTCGCGCTGGCCTTCCGTCAGATTAATCTGCAGATCACCGGTTTCCGCATCAACCAAAAATGCGGAGAACGCGTAGGCGTCGCGCAGGAACAACACGTTCGACAGTGACACATCGCCCCAATAGAAGCCAGCCAAATGCAAACGCACCATCAGCACGGCCAACGCGTCGATCAGTCGTTCCGCGGTATCAGGGCGCAGATTACGCGCGAACAGCGCACGATACGGCAGTGAGAACTTCAAATGCTTGGTGACAAGGATCGCTTCCAGCGGCTCGCCTTCACGGCTATGACGGCCTGTGACCACGGCGATCGGCTGCACGGTCGGCAGTTCCAGCTTCTGCAGGCGACGCAGCAGCTCGTATTCTCGTTCCGCCACATTGCGCGTGATTTCCTTCATGGCGTACACTTCGTCACCTACGTGCACGAAACGCACCACATGCCTGGAAATACCACGCGGAAGATTAGCCAGCAGGTCTTCCGGCCAAGTAGCCAGCGGCTTTTCCCACGGCAGGGTGAACATCTTTGGATTCGAGCTTGCGGCGGTGATTTTCAGCGCATGCGGCTCCGGAGATGAGGCAGCCGGATCTTCGGCCTTCACGGAAGTTGCTTTCAGCACACGGGGATCCATCTGTGGCAATTCAAGAGATTCCATGAATCAACAATTTACCTGTTGACCTACCCGAAGAAGCAAGTATGGACGAATCCGTTTCACCTGCCGATATGCGATGATCTCAATACTGGAATCTCACTATCCCTCTCATATTACGATCGAATATTGCGATCGAATATTGCGATCGATGCTACAAACAGACATTACAAGCCGATATCGTGCTTGCGGAAAACAAAAGAAGCCCCGCACCGACGCGGGGCTTCTCCAACGAGACGATAAGAGAGGAAGAGCACGTCTCGTTTAATGGTTGACGGAAGTTCGAGCTTCCGCCAAGTTTTTATTCAGCCACCCGCCAGCCGATTTCCGTAAAGGATATTCCCCTGAAGAAACAGCCAACGGTTGGTTACTCGATATCAGCTCAGTTCAGACGCAGCTCGGTCGACGGAGCGAACAGGTGCATCTTGGACGGGTCGATCTTGATCTTGACGGTATCGCCGACCTTCGGGAGAGCACGCGGGTTCACGCGGATCGTGGTGAGCTTGTTCTGATCGGACATCATGGTGGATGCCTCGGCAGCGGAGCCATCGGTGATGATGTTGCCGTAGATGTAGCCATCGGATCCCAGATCCTCAACGTTCATGACCTTGAGGGAGAAGGCGTTGGCGTCATCCGGGGCGGCCAGGGAAGCGTCTTCCGGACGGAAGCCGACGACGATCTGGTTGTTGTCTTCGGCGGTGAGCTTGTTGACGGCCTCGGCCGGCAGATCCACGGTGTCTTCGCCGATCTTTGCCTTGCCGTTGACCACCGGGTGGGTGTTGATGTTCATCGACGGGGAGCCGATGAAGCCAGCGACGAAGACGTTGGCCGGGCGATCGTACAGCTCGGTCGGAGCGCCGACCTGCTGCAGGACACCGAGCTTGATGACGGCGATGCGGTCACCCATGGTCAGAGCTTCGGTCTGATCGTGGGTCACGTACAGGGTGGTGACACCCAGCTGGCGCTGCAGAGCAGCGATCTGGGTACGGGTCTGCACGCGGAGCTTGGCATCAAGGTTGGACAGAGGCTCATCCATGAGGAAGACCTTCGGTTCACGGACGATTGCACGGCCCATGGCCACGCGCTGACGCTGGCCACCGGACAGAGCCTTCGGCTTACGATCGAGGTACTCGGTCAGGTCGAGGATCTCAGCGGCCTTCTCGACGCGCTTGCGGATCTCTTCCTTCGGGGTGCCGGCGATCTTCAGAGCGAAGCCCATGTTGTCGGCCACGGTCATGTGCGGATACAGAGCGTAGTTCTGGAACACCATTGCGATGTCGCGGTCCTTCGGCTGCATCGTGGTGACGTCCTTGCCACCGATGAGGATGCGGCCCTTGTTGACCTCTTCAAGGCCAGCGAGCATACGCAGAGTAGTGGACTTGCCGCAGCCAGACGGGCCAACCAGCACCAGGAACTCGCCGTCCTTGATGTCCATATTCAAATCATCCACCGACGGCTTATCGTTGCCCGGGTAGATACGAGTAACATGGTCGAATACGACTTCTGCCATGATTTGTCATCCTTTCAGAGGCAGGTACGTGCCTCACGATCCGTTGTAAAGGGATTTCTTTTCGGTGCCTCGCCTTGCGGCTTACGACTTCGACAAAGCCACAATTCAAAGCGTTAATTTATTTCTTTGGTTTGGCGAAGGTTCTCTTCGTTGAGCCACGTTCCATGATACATACAACGCTAAAACTGTCAATGCGTGTCGCGAGTCGCACTGTTTACCTACGTTGGCAGGAGGGGGTTAACGGCGTAGTAAATACACGCATTTATCGCCATCATGCAAGACAATGGTGCGGAGCGAAAGACAGAACAGGGAGGTTGCAGTGCGCACTATTAGAATCGGCGTGGTCGAGGATGATCCCGCAAGCTGCCAGCTGGTACTTGACTATCTCAACCGATATCAGCAGGAAAATGACGAACAATTCACCGTTTCCGTATTCGACGACGGCGCGAGAATCGTAGAGAAATATACCCCTGTTTACGATATTTTACTGCTCGACATCGAAATGAGCGAAATGGACGGCATGGCCGCCGCGAGACGCATTCGCGAGCGCGACGACAAGGTCGTGATCGTGTTCATCACCGCCGCACCGCAGTATGCGATCAGCGGGTACGAGGTGCGCGCATTGTCGTATCTGCTCAAGCCTCTGCCGTGGTTCGCGTTTTCACAGGAACTCAAGAAGTCGATCGACATGGTGAGGCGCAATGGCGACGATTCCATGCTTATCGAAACCAGCAACGGGCAGATGCGGCTGAATCTTGCCGATATTCTGTATCTCGAATCGATCCGGCATACCATCGTCATCCACACGTTGGAAGGCAAACTGTCGATCAATGGCACGCTCAAAGACATGGAAGCGAAACTCGCCGACCACCATTTCTTCCGCTCGAATTCCTGCTATCTGGTGAATCTCAAGCATGTGACGGGCGTCGCCGACCAGGATTGCGTGATGTCGAACGGCGAACAGTTGCGCGTAAGCCGACCACGCAAGAAGGCGTTCCTCGCCGCGTTGACCGACTATATAGGAGGTGGCAGGTGACCAGCGTGATATTGCCGAATGCGCTGGCCGGATTGGCAGGAGGACTGGCAGGAGGCTCCCCTTCCATACCTTCCGTTTTGGTGACCGTGCTTTCGGTGCCGCCGATGACGCCAATCACCAACGCTCTGCCCGACATCCCCCGTTCTTATACGGCGATCTGCGAATGGGCCGCGTGCATGGTGTATATCGCGGTGTTGTATCGTCGCGTGCCGCTCCGACGGTCGATCATCGTCAGTGCGGCCGGATTGGCATCGCTGGTCGCGGTGCAGTATTTCGACGGCAGTATGCCGATCTGGTTCTGGATCATCGGTATGCTGCTCGCATTCGCCTGCATGTATGCGACGATTCTGCTCGGCGCGGGCACCGGCAAACGCGAGGGCCTGTATATTACGGCGCGCGCGTTCGTGTTGGCCGAATTGGTGGCGTCGCTGCATTGGCAGATCGTTACGTTCATTGGCGTGCGCGACGGATTCGCCGATTACGATTGGCGCGCGATCGCGCTGCTTGTCGTTACGTATGCGCTGTGCTTCGGTCTAGCTTGGATGGTTGAACGCGGCAATTTCAGCCAGGCCACACCTACCTTGCCGACCGCTTCCGCCGCGATTGCGACGATGGCCATTATGATCGTCACGTTCGCCATGAGCAATTTGAGTTTCGTGTCGACGAATACGCCGTTTTCCGGTTCGGTCGGCCAGGAAATCTTCTACATTCGCACGCTGGTCGATTTCTGCGGTTTCGCGATCCTATATGCGCAGCAGGAGCAGGCGCGCCGTATTGAGGCGAATACGGAACTCGCGTCGATCAACGCGCAGCTGGAAAGCCAGCATCAGGAATACCTGCAATCGAAGGAAAATATCGAATCGCTAGGCCGTCTTGCGCACGATCTGAAGCATCAGCTTGCGGCGTTGCGTGCCGAAGTCGATCCGAAGCATGCCGCGGCCGGCTTCGAGCAGCTGGAGCAATCGGTGCAGCGCTATAGCGCGCAGCAGCATACCGGCAATCCCGTGCTTGACGTTATTTTGACCACGAAAGAGCGCACGTGCGCCGATCGAGGCATTACGTTCACGGCGGTCGCGGACGGCTCGCTGCTAAGCGGCATGTCGTCGATGGATATCGCATCATTGTTCGGCAACGCGCTTGACAATGCGATCGAAGCGACGTCGAAATTGCCGAAACGTGAGCAGCGTCTGATCAAACTTGCGTTATACGAGCAGAATCGCTTTATTGTTATCCGGGTTGAGAATTATTACGATTCCCGATTGAAGAAGGATGCGGAAGGCAATCTGCGCACCACCAAGCGCGACGATCAGCATCGGCATGGTTTCGGCGTGAAGTCGATTCGTCATATCGCGCAGCAGTATGGCGGCGAAGTGACGATTCGCACCGAAGACCACTGGTTTGTGCTGACCGCGCTTATTCCGCGGAAAACCGGCCTTATGGCCATGTAGGACTGGCCATAAGGCTTAAGGCGGCTCCGCTAGTTTTCAAGATTCTGCGCAGCGACATCGCCGTCAGACGCATCACCGGCATCACCGCCTGCCGATGCGTCGCCACCAGCATCGCCGGCATTCGCCGCACCTCCAGCCGACCCGCCAGCCGCACCGCCCGCCGCAGCACCTCCAGCCGTATTGTCCGGACTATTCGCAGCACCACCGTTAGAGCCCCCGTTAGTGCCGATATTGGTGTTGTTCGTCACGGTGTTAGGAGTCGACGACGCCTCCTGGTATCGGTCCATCGCCTGCTGAACGGCGTCTTTGGCGGCATTCAGCGCGTCAACGGCGGCCGTCACGTCGTTTTCCTTGAGATTGGTGCCATTGGCAAGGTTTCTGGCCGAGTCAATCGCCTGCTGCAATGCCACGCGCACGCTGTCATCGGCCACCATGCCGTCGGAATTGTCGAGCACGGACTGCGCCTGCTCGATCGCGTCATTGAGCTGGCCCTTCAGACGATTCTGCGTGGCCAGCACTTTGGAAGCGTCGACGGCTTCGGCCGCATTTGTAATCTTTTCGGCCTTGTCGTTCATGCTCCGCGCCTCGGATGCCATGGCTTTCGCGGATTTCTTCAGCTTGCTGATGCCCTGCGACGTGTCGCACGACAGGATTTTCGCTTCCTTCGCGTTAGATATGGCCGCATTGAGCTTAGTGACGGTGCTGACGTCGGCGACTTGATCGGCAGTGACCTTCGCGCCGGTTTTTCCGATTTCCAAAGCGTCGGAAAGCGTGTTATTGGCACTTTGCAGCTGGCTTGTGGAATCCTGGCATTGCGCGGCTGCGCTGGTAATGGCTGATTTCTTGGAATTATTCGAAAGCATCCAACATGCAATACCGCCAATCAAAGCAATCACGACGATAGCCGCAATCACGATAGCGACGATTTTGCCGGTATTCTTCGGTGGTACCGGAATTTCATTGCTGTAATCGCCGTAACCCTCGAAAACACTGAAATCGCTTACACCGTTCACATCGCTTTCTTGCGAAGCGACCGTCGGAGGCTTCGGCGGTTCGGACATGTCAGCCCCCATCACCTCGGTATCCGTCGGAAATTCCAGCCTGAAATTGTTGTCTTTCGTCATACGTCCTTCTTCATCATCGGGCGCTCAGCATCGACCATCTATACGCCGACCCCCTAGTTTACCGCCTAACACACCCTTCAACGCGCATTCGCCTTAATTACCTTCTTTTCCGCACTTTTCGATAGGCGCAAAGCGGCAAGCGGCTCCCCTAAACGCGATGCGGTGAACGCACTCACCGCAACCGCGAATCCAATGGGCACAAACAGATTGATCGGAGCATCCGCAAGTTCCATCACCAAGCAAATCGCCATAATCGGAGCCTGTTGGGAAGCTGCGAGCAATGCGCACGCACCCAGCAGAGCATACATGCCAATCGAATTCGTGTGAAACACCTGCATCCACAGAACACCCAGCACAGCACCCCCCGAAGCGCCGAGCGCAATACCCGGCTGCAGCACACCGCCGGAAGCGCCGGAACGGATCGTCAGCAATGTGACAATCGCCTTCGCCAGGAACGAAACCAGCAAAATCGGCACCACCGCCAAATCGGCCTTGGACGAGAAACTCAACTGCGCGGTGGCACGGCCATTGCCCATAACCTGCGGCACCCAAATCGCCACCACGCCAGTCAGCAGGCCGGCGAGCGGCAACATCCACAGAATGCCCGCGCCCGACGGTTTGGACTTCTCAGCCCACTGCGAGCCGCGACGGAACAGTGCGCCGGCAGCGCCGAGAATCATGCCGGCAACCAGTGCGAACGCCATGTAATCGAGGGTAAACAAACCGTCGGTTTCACCAATCAAATAGAACGTGTGTGTGCCCTTGACCAGCGACGCCACCCACGAAGCCAGCGCGGAACAGGCGAATGCGAGCGTCACCGTTTCGAGGGTTATGTCGGCGAGCAGAATCTCGACCGCGAAAAACGTGCCTGCAAGCGGCGCGTTATACACGCCCGCAAGGCCGGCGGCGGCCGTGATCGCCACCAGCATGCGGGTGTCTTTTGCGTCAAGATGCACCCAACGCGCGAACCGTTGACCGAACATCGCACCCAACTCGCGCGGAGCCACTTCTCGACCGATCGACATGCCCGTGCCGACGATGAAAATCTGCAGCAACACATGCACGACGGTCTGCCAAATCGGCATAATATCGCCATTTACCGCCTTTTTAACGGACGGCACCTTCGTACTGCGCGTACGCAACAGCCACCAAATCACGGCGGCGACGGTCGCGCCAACGGTCACAGAAATCAAGCACCGAATCGCAGGAACGTTGAACGGGCCGGATTCCTGCGAATTCTCAACATAGCCGAGCGCAAGATGCTCGACGCCGTACAGCATAAGCGTCAGCAGGCCAGCGGCCGCGCCAATGGCCACACCCACAATCGCCACCGCCGCAATCAGCGCCGGAATTCTGCCAATCTTTGGCTGCGTTCCTTGAGGATTCTGCGACTCCTGCGATTCTCGTGTTTTTTGCGATTCCTGCGATTCCCGCATCTGCCGCACTCCTTGCACACCGTCTCCTTCGTTCAATTCATTCCCCCAATTGTCCCACCTGCCGCAACGCTCATTTGTTACGCCCCGAGCGTGGCGATCGGCAGCACCAGAATGCCATCATCACGACGGTATGCAATATCACCACGCCCGACAATAAATGCCATGAATTCAGGTTCACGAACTTGAGATAGAGGATTTCCGCACACTTTTTCTTTGAAAGCATGTAGTTTGTCCACATTTTTCTCCATGACTTTCAAGTCGCTCAGCTTAATCTCCACCGCAGCCCAGCGACCATCCACCAATTCAAGAATCACATCAACTTCAAGGCCTTTTTCATCCCGATAATATGCGATTCGATTCGTGCCACCCATCGATTCGAGATACACGCGCAAATCACGAATCACCAATGTTTCAAACAAATCTCATACTGAATCAGAGACAATAGTGATGACGCTCTCAGCTTATCCAGCACAACTCATTGCACATCATTTGATAGGGATTGCTGCGAGAGCTGCATCTTTAGGTCATCGACTTTTAATTCCAAACGTCTGATATAAAGCGCCTGTCGACGGATAATCAAATCACGCATATCATTTCCACCGGTTCCAGGGTTACCTTCATTCGTGCGACTGGAAGTAACCTCAGAATCGGGGAGATTCACTCTGTCTACCGTGCCTGGATCTTCTATTCGTATTGTCTTCCTCCAACGATGCATGCACCGTTCAATACGCTTTTCGCCTATCAACTCAGGACCGAGCCCCGCTTCGCGGAACAGCACAGTGGGAGATTCACCATTTTCAGCACTCGAAACGCATTCACGCTTGAACCACTCTGCATATCGGATACGTGAACCAGTAATACTTATGACCGCAGGCAGCGAAACCAGATATTGTGCTTGTTCCGGAGAGAATCGTTCGTCGCTCATGCTTACTTTTTCACTTCATCGTGCAATCATCTGTATGGGATTTGCCGGCCGAATTGACGTCCCGTATGCGGCGTCTCATGCGCAATCTGAACAAAATGAACGCAACAAGTAACATGAGCCCCGCTGCCGCAACAATGCTGCCTACGGCAGCACCCGTACGACCGATAAGGCCAGGATTGCCCGGCTCCTCGCTCGGGTTATTTTCGGGCGGGACAACAGGAGTTCCAGTGCTAAATTTCGGCTCTACTGTGATGTTGAGATCAGCGGATGTGTCTCCACTGCCAGGAATCGAGATGAGGAACGGATCACAGTCGTATGCTTTGTTGGCTTTCGCCGAGCTCGTGCGGGAGACCAGATATAGGCCGAGCGGCAGATTCTGGAAAGTGAGCTGACCAGCTACGTTAGTGGTGCCGGAATGCTGGTACAGCTTGTTTTTCGCCGCGTGCGTAGCGAGCTTCTTGGCAGCATCGTGATATTCACTTGATGTCAGGCGTTCCCAATCGGCAGTGAGGCCGGAAAAATCGCCGACGGTTTTATATGAGGAGACGCTACCATCATTGTTCGTTGTGACGGTGGCGACGCGCACGATGGAATAGGTGTCGCCGGCAAGCGATTTGGGCGAAGCCGTGTCTCGGCCCCATACGGCATTGATGGTGAGAGCGCCGAAAGAATCAGCTTGCGCATACGGCACCATAGAGCCGAAGGCTGCAAGAACAGTGAGGACGATAGTAACGGCGGCGGCAATCATGGCAGCAATGCGCGCCGCACCATATTCGCTTCCGCTATGCAGGTCTAACATGTCTGCCCGGTCCTTTTCGCCGTGATGAATGTGATTGGTTATTTGTACTGTCTGGCTGAGGAGGCAAGCCACCGTCCGGCTCGATGGCTGCGGAGCTAGAATCATCAGACGCGACCTTGGCGCTCCCACTCTGTCGGCGTCGCCGCTCATGACGCTGCCATAAATGCCATGCGATGAGCAAGGCAATCAGTGCAAGAGACGGCAACAAGTACTGCAGCGGAATGTCCACGTGGAACGTGGATTTGGCGTCATCCTGCTGCTGCGGCGCGTATGGGATGCGATGGCCACGCACCAGCAGCCGATGCGTATTGACCGCATACGGCGTACAAGTGATGAGCGTGACCAAATCCTTGCCGGGCTCAATTGCCAGTTGTTTGGTATCGGTCGGCAGAACGGTAGTGATCTTATCGACCTGATACGCATACGTGTCTTTAAGTATTGTGATGTAGAACTTGTCGCCTTTTTTCATAAGGTTCAAGTCCGTGAACAGTTTTGCCGTGGGCAAGCCCCGGTGGCCAGACAGCGCCGCATGCGTGGACGCGCCACCAACTGGTAGTGAGGTCTGTTCGAGATGTCCGATGCCGGATTGCAGTACTTTCTCGGAAGTGCCGTGATAAATCGGCAAGGTCTCCTTGAGCTTAGGCACAGTGATGTATCCCATCATGCCGTCACCGTCAATATTGAGCAGACTGTTGTATTCCTCGTCCGTGGATGCGGAATTGACGGCACTGGCAAGAACGTCGGTCTCTCCTGCATCGTTCTGGGCGAGCTTTTCGTTATAGGCGTGCGCAGCATCCAGCACCTTCTGGTACTGTTCCTGGCTCAATGCTTCAACGCTGGCGTCGTAGTTATTTACGGCGCGGCTGGCGTTGCGCATAATGAGGAAGTTGCTGATCGTCGGATAGAACAGAATGAGCATTCCACCGAGAATGACCAGTAAGGGCAGGATGTTGCGCAGTCGTTTCATCGAGCGTTCTTTTCGCGAGGAAACCGTGTTGTGGGCGTAGCGGGTGTATGCCCTTCACGCCCAAAACACGGCCATGCTCGTCAGGCGTTCTTGCGCTTGAGAGTCCAGGCAACGCCGAGCGCGATGACCAGCACACCAATCACCGTGAAGGCGATGGTACCCATGCCACCAGTGCCAGGCAGGATAGCACCGGACTTGTTCTGGACCGGGATGACACCGTTCGATGCGGTCTGGTTGTAGCTGTTGCCATTGTCGTTGTTGTAGGTGATGGCGACGGTGGCATCCGTGGTGTCAGTGCCGTCGTTCTTGCCATCAACCTTCACGCCGATGGCGCTGGCGAGCTTGTTGTAGCCGGCCGGCGCTTTGGTCTCGGTCAGCGTGTACTCGCCGTTCTCCAGTCCCCGGAAGACAACCTTACCGTTTGCAGGAGTGGTGATAGTCGTCGTAGTATCTGTCTCACCAGCCTTAGCTACACGGTATACAGCGTTCGCGGTCGCACTACCGGCATCGACTTGCACGAAGCTCATAGCGGTGCCGTTCTTAGGTGCAAGTGTGAACTCAGCACCAGCAAGTCGAGTAGCGTCATCATCATATTTGTCACCAGTGTACTTATCGACGGTGAAGCCATAAGTGAAGACGCGAACCTTGCTGGGTTCGGACTCACCGGTGCCACCGCTGCTCGGGTCGTTGGAGTACTGAATCGTTGCGGAGTTGGTGTTACCAACACCGCCCACAACAGCCTTCTCGTTCAGCGTGGCCGTGTAGGTGACGGTAATCTTCTTGCCGGCATTGGCCTGCTGCTTGGCCTTGAAGTCCTTCATGGCGACAGTAAGCGTATTGTCGGAGACCGTAGGAGTGGTGACGGTGTAGTCAGTGTTCACGGTCAGTGGATCAGTCACACCTTCGACCGTAACGGAAGTGACTTGTCCAAAGGTGAGGCCCTGAGACAACGTATCCTTGAAGTTGAAGGTGTAGGTGTCATAGGCGGACATGTCCGGAATGGTGGAAGTCAGGGTGAACGTCAGGGTATCACCGATCTTCGCGCTGGTGGCGCTCTCACCATTTACCTTCTTGACGACGGTAGGCAGGTCTCCCTTAATGTTGGCAGTCACATTGGTGCGATCAACGGAAACTAGCGTGGCGTATTGACCACTGGCGTTGGCCAAGGTCGCACCCGGCACAGCGACCACGTAGTAGCCGTAGTCGAGACCAGTGAACGTCGCGGTGTACTTACCGTCCGTGGCATCGGCAGATACCATAGCGGTCGCGCCAGCCGTGATGCCGTTGGTCTTGGTCTGCGCCCAGTTCGATGCCTTGGTAGCGAAAGCAACCAAGTCTTTTCCAGTCAGCTTGGATACGTAGTCGTTTGCTTTATCGTTGACGTTCTCGTCGGTAGCACCAGTTAGTCCGGAAGCAGTGGAGTTCTTGAAGAACGGCTTCCACTCGTCAGTCAACGTGTAGGAGACAGCCTTGCTGCCACCGTCACCGCTCACGGTGGCGGAGAACATCTTGTAGGCGTTCACGGTCTTACCGGCGAACTTCGCGTCAGTAGTGCTGACCGTCAGCGTGGCATTATCCGCTGCGTTGGCCGTGGCGACTGTCGTCGCAGCCAATCCAAATACGGTGGCAATCGCCGCAGCGGCAGCGAAAACCCTTTTCATCAGTGATTTCATTACTGTTCCTTCCTCTAAATGGAAATCTTTTCTGTTTGGCAGATACGGTTTGTCTATGTAGTCGTCACGCGGCATGGGCACCTCGCTTTCGTATACGGCTGGAGCCCGAGCGGGCTGTGCCGGATTGAACGCGTTGATCACGCACGTACCAGACCACGCCAGCTCCCATAAGCAGCAAGCCGAACATCAGAAACCACATCGTGCCCGCGCCTCCCGTATCCGGAAGCAACGCCGCATTGGTAACAATGGCCACGCGTTCCTTGGTGTT
>OIEJ01000229.1_pt1 | contig 28488 bp, 29 predicted proteins | sample 1581791 | NCBI WGS metagenome assembly OIEJ01 (sample SAMN03281019, study PRJEB24777) | human gut metagenome | isolation source: fecal sample PR141 from 1 month old male Chinese infant, vaginal delivered... | place: Singapore | collected 2005-11-08 | reverse complement strand
GACATACGAAAACTCCCCTTATCGTTTCTAGTGAATTTTTGTTTTTTCACTGTCCACTATAAGGGGAGTATATCAAACATTCGTAAACTCTTGTTTCATTTATTCTATCATAGAAAGGCGAACTTGCCTGTTATAAAACTATAGTTTAAACAGATCTTACAACCAACCCTTAGCTTTTAAAAACTCATCTGGGATGCGTAGTTCAATCTCTGCCATGATTTCTTTTAAGTATGTGTCCCAATCTTTTGTTCCCATATAACTACGCATTTTGCTTTCAAGCGACACCCCAAATTCATCATTCAAAACAATAGAGAATCCGCATAAATCATTGTCGTAATTAAACTGAACCCAATAGTAGTCATATGCCCTAAATACGAGGCGTAATATATGATGATTTGGGACATCGACGAACTCACAAATAGTTAGTTCAGATGCTCTATCTCCAAAATGACACTCAATCCGACCAATTAATTCCAATTTTATCTCTTCTACACTCTTCCGCAACCTACCAATACCTCCTATTTCCAGCCTTTAGCTTTTAAATATTTCTCTGGGATATAGGACTCGATTTTTGCCATAATTTCTTTTAAATTTGCATCCCAATCGCTTATTTCGCTATAACGACTATTTTCCTTAGACAGCAGTAAACCCTCATCACTATTGAAAAAAGCATAAATCTCGAAGAAATCATTCTCGTACTGAAATTTTACCCCAGCAAAATTATAGACGCGAAACTTCAGTTTGAAAGTATGATGATTTGGTTCATCAATTATCTCATTAAAACCTATATCATCAACCTTATCTTTAAATACTCTTTTAACTATATCAAAAAATTCATCTGATAAAATATCCATATTATTTAATTCCATACCAGTAGCCCCCTTTTGGTTTTAATCCGTTATATCCATGATGTTCCTTTAAATAATCCCATTCCCACCTTATGGCAGATTTTTCATAAATCTTCAACGTCGGATCATGAGAAAATCGAATGGTCTTGCCTTGCGCAACCGCATCATCCAATGCTAGCTTATTAAACGCTTCAAACATTTGTTCTCCACGGCTGTCTAAATGATAGGCCTCCGTCAATTTATCCCAATCATCTCCTAGACTGAAGTAAGTGGTATCGCCAGCCTTGCTGATGTATGAAGATCACCATCAATCTGGTAGTAAGCGTCTTTGCAAAACAAGAGTTTACCAATAAAATATTAGTAAACTCTTGCTTCATTTATTCTATCATAGAAAGGCGAACTTGCCTGTTGTAAAACTATAGTTTAAACAGATTTTACAACCAACCCTTTGCTTTTAAGAACTCATCTGGGATACGTAATTCAATCTCTGCCATGATTTCTTTTAAGTAGCTATCCCAATCCTTTGTTCCCATATAACTACGCATTTTGCTTTCAAGCGACGCTCCAAATTCATCATTCAAAACAATAGAGAATCCGCATAAATCATTATCGTAATTAAATTGAACCCAATAGTAATCATAGGCTCTAAATATGAGACGTAATATATAATGATTTGGGACATCAACCAACTCACAAATGGTTACATCAGAGGCCCTATCTCCAAAGAAACGCTGAATCCGTTCAATTACTTCTTGTTTTATAGCTTCCATACTTTCTTGAACCATATCAATACCTCCTAATCCTTTTATCTCCAACCTTTAGCTTTTAAATATTTCTCTGGGATATAGGACTCGATTTTTGCCATGATTTCTTTTAAATATGCATCCCAATCGCTTATTTCGCTATAACGACTGTTCGGCTTAGAAAGTAATAACCCTTCCTCGCCGTTTAAAAACAGATAAATCTCGAAGAAATCATTCTCGTACTGAAATTTTATCCCGGCAAAATTATAGACACGAAACTTCAGTTTGAAAGTATGATGATTTGGTTCGTCAATAACATCATAAATTCCAGAACCATACATTCTATCACCAAATACATTTCTAATTATTCTACTTGTTTGTACCGCCATAGTCCCTGTTTCATTTAATTGCATACCAAAATTCTCCTATCTTAAATGGCCCTGTGTATCCATGTTGTTCTTGCAAATAATCCCATTCCCATCTTATAGCTGAGTCTTCATACTGAGGAAGTTCCGGATCATGAGAAAATCGAATGGTCTTACCTTGCGCAACTGCATCATCTAATGCTGGCTTATTAAATGCTTCAAACATTTGTAGTCCACGGCTGTCTAAATGATAGGCCTCCGTCAATTTATTCCAATCATCTCCTAAGCTAAAGTAAGTGGTATCTCCAGCCTTGCTGATGTATGAATTTGGACCAGGTGTACTCCAATCTTGAGTACCATCAGGTCTAATTGTAGGCTCATATTTACCTAATGTCATTGTATCTGATTCAGGATTGATTACACTCTTCGTCCGATACATTTCATACTCTTCCAGTGGCATATTTTTTATTGGAGATGTTGTTGCTTTAACTTGCGGATTCTTCACCTTCGGCACTTCGACATCGTGGACATCCTTCACCTCAGGAACATCCAAATCAACCTTCGGCTTAACTGTTCCCACTTGATCAACAGCTTCACCCTTTATAGTAGATAAATCTTTCGGTTTTGTCAACACATCAATATCTGGTGTCTTGGATTTTGGAACTGCAGTTGCTGCTCCAGCCACTACTTCAACAGGTTTAATTTTTGATGTTTCCACATCAACATGAGGTTTAGGAGCAGATGCCAAATCTGCTTTTACAGTTGGTTCTATTTTCAGATCTAATTTAGGAGTTTTATTCTGATGAACAACTGTTGGATCAATTTTAAGCTTCTTAGAATTTAATCCCGAACTATCGACTTCAATATGCTGTTTCGTAGAATCTGTTGGTACGTCAGGTACATCAGGAGCATTCGTCTTACCAAATTTACTGTGTAAGAGGCTTCCAGCTTTCTTTGCTACAAAACCTTTTACTTGTCCCACTACCAAATTTCCGACAGCATCTTTAGGATCTTTATCAGTTGCATATGCATAAGCCACTTTGGATATATCATTTGCATCATCTGCATGCGAGGTAAGTTTCAATAGAGTCGAACCAGTTTTCCCAGCTTTTTGTAATTTCATTAAATAAAAGCCAGCTCGTTCTGACAAAATAGATGATACTGCATCAATACCTGCCCACACTCTCTCTTCTGTAGACAACCGATCTCCAGTGATCATAGTACGGCCCGAAAAGGCTGAATAAGCTTTATCTGTGGCAATATAAGCCGTGGCAGCAAAAGTAACACCTAATGATGAACCTCCAGTTGGCAAAGAAAATATAATTCCTCCGAGTGCTGCAAATGACGCAAAGGTTTTTAAAGCAAAATCAACCATATGAAGAGTTTCTCTATGCTCCTCTTGGAAACGACTTGCTTTTAATTTTTGATAGTCTGGAATTTCTTTTGGATACCATAGTTCAAGAATTTTCTCTGCACTCTTACCCCTGATTTCTTTAATTTGCTGATCTGTCATTTTATCCTTATGCTTCAGCAATTCTTTTACAGCTTCTAGACGTTTACTGTATACATCTTTTGCGGCCTTAATGGGAGAGGCTTTCCCATCAAGGATTTCTGATAAAGAATAGGGAACTTCTTTCTTATCATCGTAGTACGCGGTAGGAGCGCATATATTCCCATTAACGGGTCTATAATTGTGTTCAGTCTTTGTTAAATTTTTTGTTTTATATTTTGAATTTGATCCATTTATTTTGTTCAAACCTTCTAGCACTTTATCAATACCAAGTGTAAACTTACTATCAACATTCTGCATAATGTTTTGATGAATTTTTCGAGCACTTTTTAGTATCTTAGAGACTCGTGTTGTTGCTTTATCAAATTCATCACTATCCTTAGTAACATTTAATGCCGCCTCACCGGTTTGCACATAAAGATCTGCCACTCCCTCACTTGTAACAGTATTAGCCACTTCCTCAATATCATTGATGAGTTGACTCATTGATTTGCTAGATACACCACTAGGATACCCACCACTCATATAATTATTATAGCTATTATAATTATAGCTATCACTAGTAGATCCACTACTAGGGTAGCCTCCACTTATATAATTATTATAATTATAACTATTATTACTATTGCTAGTATCCCCACCACTAATCGATTGTAGATTTGAACCCGCTTCAGAAAAGTCGCTTTTATTTGAGTAATATTTGCTCATCTAATTCCCCTTTTTGCTTCCTTCTTTCTCCTGTTCCTTAATATCATCTTGAATTTGTTGAACTGCTTCTTTCGGGTTATTATTTATATAATTCTTATCTTCTTGAGATGTTGTTGGTAATTCCAAAAATAACCCAGCTACATAAGTCGCCATAACCTTATCTACATCAACCATTCCATCATAAGTATTCTGCGCATGTTGCCACAACACTTCTGCTAATGTTCCAAATTCTTGTGCCTTTAAAACATAGTTTTCAAAACCATTATTTGCCGAGCGGCCTGCGACTAAATCATGAAATGCCCCTTGAGAAGATAATGATGAGATAGTTGAGTTAATATTACTCAATTTTGCAGTAATTTGACTTGCGTACTCCACTATTGTCATACAGTGATAAATTAATTGTTCCTGATCAGACAAGACTAACTTAATATCTACTCCCATAGTTCTCCTTTCACTTTTAATTTCTGAATCAATTGTTTCTTAAACTGGTCACCACTAATGGATCTGCAACTCTGATTCTCCATATCATATTCATATAAATATTGGTCACTCCTGTAGTATAGTCTGTCTTGAACATTATATGACGAATCATTAATTTGAATACGAAGCGCATCATCATTTGGATGATGAAAAACTAGTTTTAAATAAGCTTCTGTTTCCCATTCCGAATGAAGATAATCTTTTTTATTAGCGTCTACATTTTGTAGGATCGGATAAAGTGAGATTAACGAGGCTAAGAATATAGCTGTACCCGCACGATCAATTAAAAACTCATTTGCATCATTTTTAATGATAATAATTGCCATCCTATCATACTCATCTACATTAGGAGAATAATAAAACATTTGATTGACATTACAGTGATAATTAGCTTGTGCATACTCATCTAGATACACCCCATATTGTATGCATTCTTCCGTAGGTGTATCATCTACAATCAACTCCATTTCAGATAGGTCTTCAAAACCCTTTTCTACTATTCTCAATAAAGCTTCTTTTCTAGTTTCACCTTCTTTAGCAGGCAAAGGGAGAAAGGCAATATCATCTGAATGATCATTAAACATATGTAACGCATATATAGCTTCTAACGTAAATATCATGCCTCATTAATCTCCTTTATTACAGTTGATGAAGGGATTGACGAGAGAAGCCCCTCAAGACCGTAAATTGTTGTTTTAAAATCTTGGATATTGTTAAAAAAATCAGTACGGTAAGTTTCAAGAAATGTTCGCAATTCTACGTACTGGTCTTTTGCTTTTCCCTTCCACTCTTTTTCAAGTCCTTTTAGTGAAGCAATCTCAGCATCTATCGAATTAAATAGGTTAGCAATCTCTATTAATTCATTTTCAATTGCTGCTATATTACTATCATCATACTCAACAGTAGAACTTTCATAGGTAGTGTCTATTGAGTTAATATTTGTATCCATCTGTTCTTCCTTTCATCACCAAATCCATTCCCGAGGAGATTTTCCTTTATTATATTTTGATTTATTACTACTGATTGAACTATCTAATGCAGCGATTTTGGCAGTCAAAGTACTATACAAATCTTTATATGAGGTATTTGCATCTTTTACAAAATCCGTGAATTCTTTGATCTTATCTTTATCACTTTGTAGTTTTGTTTTCATGGTTGAAAGATAATGATATCCTTCATTTCCATCAATCTTTTTAATTGCATCTTTACATTCGTCAATATATTGGGTAAAGTGTTTTAGTGAAATATCCTGATCAAGCCCATGGTCACTAATTGCATTTTTTACTCTTATATATTTTTTTCTTTCCGCTGTGTCACTGTCAATTTGTGCTTTCAAACTTGCATCGCTCATTTTTCACTCCCTCTTTTCAACCAATTTTCCTTCTGTGCTTTTTCGGCTAATTCTTTTGCTTTATTTAGATCCAATGATTTTGAATCTGATGAAGTATTGGATTCTACCTCTTCTTTCAATTCCTGTGATGTTTGATCATCTTTCGGAGTCAAATCAGAGACCGTGCTAGATTCTTTTTCTTTCGGACTATCTAGGACAGACCGAATCTCACTATGAGTTTTTATTATCTCAGTCCCTACATCTGTTTTTGGAGCCGGTCGGTATAGAAGGAAAAATCCACCAATTACAATGATGAAAGATAGGATTGCTATCCCATTTCGTTTTTGAATTTCTTCCTGAGGAATTTCTACTCCCTTTGTTGATAAATTCTTCCATTCTGGATGTTCCTCCTCAGCTTCTTTTTTCTCATAAAAGACAGGTGCAATCAATGACTGATTGATAAAGGTGAGAGTTCCAAGACAGGTTACAAAAAAGGGCACTTCACGAGAGTGGCTAAGCAATATCTGAATATACAATACACCAGAGATTATACCTAGGACGATCATCATTGTAAATCGAATTCTATATTCCTTTTTTATTTGTAAGTATTTTTCTTTTGACATTTCGTTTTCCTCATTTCGTAATCTTCAACTTCGTCTGAGATGCTTGATAGTGTAAGTATACTTGATCTTCTGGCAGAGCTTCCTCACGACCAATGCTTGTCTCGGTATTGATAGCCTAATCAGATATCACCCTGGCAATAACAACTGTATCTAGCTAGGCTTTCAACTATTTAACAGTCTACGCTGACATAAACTTCTTTTGCATACCAAATACAAATTGTCCCATATCGGTGATGAAAATATGGGGCCTGATTTGTATTAACCTAGAAGAGTTTATCCTATAGTCCAAAGATTGACTCTTCAAATTATATATGTTGTTGATGAAAAGACGCTTCTTGATTTCTTTATTACTCTGGCAATTCCACCTTCAAACTCATATCTGTATCCTGCAATACCTTCTGAACAGCGACTAGGAAAGCTAGCCCATTATCAGATGGAGAATATTGGAAAGTGATATGAATGATATTTTTGTCAAAATTATCTCCATATCGCTCCACATACTGTTTACTCTCGAGGAAGTAGATGTAGTTATTCAGTTTTTCTTGGAGCATTTCCAGGTGAACTCTTTCTATTTCCTCCTGCCAGTTAAGAGGATCTACAAGAAGAAGCTCCAAATGGTCTTCAACCGTCCCAATTGCATCAAGTTCTGTCGGTTTTAACTCCAAAGAGATCGCTTGTCTTACTAATTTATTAAATTCATCAACAGAAAATAATCGCTTACTGTGCTCAGGGTTTTTTAAAATAACAGAAGGATTCTTTTCAATGAAGAGCTTAGTTGATTCATCTTGTGTATACTGATTTTTTGACTTCCAAAAACCATAATTCGCATAATTCATCAACTCTTCACCAGTATGCTCACCTGCCAAATAACTATCAACCGCTTCTTTTGGAATTTCTTTAACAACTTCTGGCATGGTAATATTAAACGTTGGATAACGCAAAAAATATTTATCATCTTCTTGACAAATTTCTAACACATCTTTTTCACTTACATAAATAGTTTCCATTTTCATCTCCTTCGTCGCTTACCAAATATCAACTAAAGTTACCTTATCTTTTGGAACCGGATCAATTACTGCCTCAGGAACTCCTCCAGGGTATGTTTTTCCTCCTGGACGCCACAGTGGATTTTCGCGTGAACCACCTTCATTTCCGTCGGGAATTCTATAATTATGAACTTCTTGTGGCAACACCATTTTAGGAGAATCTCCTAGGCTGCCATGGTCTAAACCTAACAAGTCTTCTAACTTTCTAGGATTACCATCAGCTTCTTTGATCATAGCTTCAGCTACATGTCTAGGAAAAACAAATACTCCATCAGATCTGCCAAAAGTACCAAATTTTTCAATAAATTCACCACTCTTGACAAAGGCTGCTACTCCATCATCAAATAGTTGTTTATGTTGTTCTAAATACTCTTTTGAAAGATAAACTTCTGGATTAGGTCGTAAGACTCCATTTTCCGGATCTGGTTTAATAGCAGTGATAGATTCTATTTGAGCGCTACTCAAATCTGCCTTCGGAAATTCACTTAAGTAGGTCTGCCATTCAGGCGAGAACTGGGAACTACCACTGATGATATCAATTCTAGTTCCTTGCGGAATTTCTGTACCTCCAGCAAATTTTCCTTTACCTGCACCAACAACTTCTCCACCATACTTAGATAAATTATCAAGAATTTCTTGGCGTTTCTTTGGTAGACCATCTTTTGCAGTTGTATAATCTTGAATTCTAATATTTCCTTCCTCATCGACTCCAATAGCTTTCAATCGAATCTTTTGGTCTTTACCATCCGCGTTATGAGTTTTAACTGTAATATTCGTTTCAACATCGTTAAAGTTTAATTTAAATTCTTCAATTCTATTACCTGAAAAGGCCTCATAGGTAGAGAAATTTTGTTTGGATATGTCATGTTTTTTGAGCCACTCAGACATGGACAATGGTTCGCTTTCGCTATCTAACTTTTTAACAACATAGTTTTTATATTCTAATTCAGTACTTTTAATTTTAAATGGTGGCATTTCGCCCAGATCAGCTATACTACCAGTTGAAAAATCATTATTGTTTGTGAGATTTTGGTTGGCTATATCACGTCTTTCAAGCCACTCGGTCATGGATAACGGTTCGCTGCCACTCTTTAACTTTCTACCCACATAATTTTGATATTCCAATTCAGTATTATTAGTTGAAAATAGAGGTGCCCCATCTCTATTTGTCAATACATTTATACTTTGTGATTTATTTTGAGAACGTGCCAACGCTGCTCCCCCTAGTTTTCCCAGACCAAAACCAATTAGAGACATAGTTGGATCTTCGCCCTTCACCGCATAATCATACCCCGTATGTGTTAAACTGATTCCATCTCCCATTACATTTGCTGTTTTATTAGCAGCTTTGATAAGGTCATCAGCAGCTCCTGCTGCTTTTAAACCTTTTCCTAAACCAAGTGTAGCAAGTGTACCAAGTGTCTCTGCACCAGCCCAAATTCTATCATCTGTATCAAGTTCTGTTCCAGCAAGCATAGTGTGTCCTGTTGTAGTAGCAACTGCCCCCTCTGCAACTTCATACGCTGTTCCTGCCGTAGCTGTAGTCGTCGCAACTACTCCAGCTGCGGCTACCACTGTTGGACTTGCTGCTCCAAATGAAACTACACTTGCAATAATTGAAACTACCAGTAAACCGATACCCAGATATGCTTCCAGAGGCTCCAACCATGCTTTATTATCCTCTTGCCACTGAAAATGTTTAAGTGAGCTATAGTTCCCAGCTTGTTGATACTCAAAAAACATGGATAATAATTCTTCATCTGTCTTGTTACTTAAATAAACGGGGCCATCATCAAGATGTTGTTTTTCGAATATTTCACGTAAGTCACTCACACGTTTTAGATAAACTTCTTTTGTTGCTGATATTGGACTCTGTTTGTAATCTAGCAACTCTGCTAAGGTATAGTACTTGGTTTCATTGTCTACTAGTCCTTGACTTTGACTTTTCGTTTTTCTTACTTGATAGGAAAGATAAGTAGTTGTATAAGGCTTGTTACTTCCATTGACACTATTTAACGACTCTAAACTGGCATCAATTCCTGTCGTAAATTTATTATCGATTCTTTCCAACACTTCACTATGAATTCGCGTAGCCAAATTCAGCATTTTTTCAACTTTATCGTAAGAAGTAGCAAATGTTATTTCTGGCATCTCCTTTCCAAGCTCCGCATCCCCTACAGGACTATAGAGAAAAGATACCCCTTCATTCTGAACAACTTCTGTAACTTCCTTAATATCTGATAAAGTATTAGTCACTTGAGACCTAGCATAACTAACTGAACCAGTCATCGAACTAGCTTGTAATCCTGCACTAAAATCTGGATGATTAGAATAGTATTTTGTCATATTTACCTCATTCTTGTTCCGTAGATTCTGGGTTACCTTGGTCAGTAGAGACCGGCTTACCCTGTAAAGTATCTTTGATTTTCTCAAAAGATTCCTTCGGGTTATTACGAATATAGGCTTGTGTATTCGATAGTTCCTTTTGTTGTTCAGCAGAAATAGGTAACGTAAGAGGTGCCTTCGCATTCAAAATAAAATTGGCAATTTGTATCGCTTGAATATTGTCCATATCAACAAATTCCTTATAAGTATCAACTGCATGTTGGTGGAGAATACTTGCCAATGTTTCCATTTCTTGAGCCTTCACGGTATAGAAATTTAAATCCTTGTCTTTCGATATATACTTGTTAAAAATACCTTCACTGCTTACATCTGGTAGAGCGGTAATTGCACCAGATATATGTGAAACAGCTTGCCTACAAGCAATCACTATATTATTAGCTTTTAGGATCAACTCCTCCTGTTCATTCAACTCTATCCCAATAGCACCATCACTTGTATTTATTCCTTGTAAGTTCGATTTTGCCATTTTACACTCTCACTTTCATACCTTTAATCAGTGTGTGTTTCAACTCATCAGCTGATACTGAACGAATTCTTTCCCGCATTAAATCATATTCAAATAAACCACTATCAGTATTAAAGAAGAGGGCATCTCTTGTGATTTTTCCCAATTCCTCTGTCATCAACCGTATCATTTTTGAATTTTTATAATAAAATTGCAACTTCATATAAGCGTATGGTTCCCATTCAGCTTTTAAATAATTTTTTTTCTTTTCACTTAAATTATGTAAAAGCTCATGATTTTCCATAAGAATGCTTAACAGAGCAATGGTGTTAAAATAATCAATTATAAATTCACCCTCAGCAATTTTTTTAACAATCACTACCATTCGCTTTCCCTGATCAATACCAGGAGCGCAATAATAATTACTGTCTATTTGAAAATGATACGAACTTTTGGCATACAAGTCTAAAAAATATCCATAGACTACAAATTCAGGTGTTGGTTGACCATCTTTAACAAGTTCCAAAGCCTCTAAATCTTTATAGCCCTTTTGCAACACCTTCTGTAGCTGTGATTTTCTATTCTCGTCTGAGTTGAGTGGAGGCAATGGGATAAAAGGCAAATCATTAGAATAGTCATTCATTAAGTGCAATGTATATAGTGCTTCAAGAGTTAATTTGGTCATACCTGATCTATCTCCTTTATTACATCTGCTAGAGGGATTTGATCTAATAAGCTATCTAAACCTATCACACATGTCTTCAATTTTTCGACACTATTCTTATAATCATTACAATACTGTTTTAAAATATTTTTTAAATCAAGATACGTTTCTTTCGCTTCACCTTGCCATTGAGCTTCGTAGGATTCCATAATTTCTATTTGAGTTTAACCTCTTCAAGCTGGGAAGCTGCACTATATAAATCCAATTTAATCTTAGATAAATTACTATTGTCATATTTTATTATTTCAGCACTTCCCCAAGAACCACTACTATCATTAATCCAAGTATTCATTACATTTGCCATACCAAACTCCTTTCATAAGAGCCATTAGAGATAATAATATTCATCAAAAAACTTACTTTACCTTTAATTCATTTTTATCATTATTAATAAGAATATTGAGCGAAGTAATATGAGTCTCCAAAGTCTCATACATACGTTTAAACGAACTTGCCGATTGTTGGATGTGATTACGGTATTCTTCCAATGTTTTAATCTCCGTTGCCAGTTTTTCCCTAAAATTTGACAAGTAGCCGTATCCAACATTTCCATCAATTTTACTCAATGTATCTTTAGCAATCTCTATAAAAGCATTTATATGAATAAACTCATTTGAAAAATGTAAATTGTGACTTTGTATCGAATTCCTAACTCGCTCATATTTGCTTTTTAGAGCAGTATTGTTCTCAATATTCTTTTTAAGTTGCGCTTCTCTTTCCTTTGATACGGCCATTGTTTTTCACCTCTTTTATTTTATGAAATCCATTCAATTAAATAGTTGAAATTAAACAGATGAGCAGTCTCTTATTCTTTTTTAAAGATTGCACTTGGTGTATTGGTAGAAGTTCTATACTAACTCTGAGGTTTGTAAAGAAAAGCAAAACTGACAATAATCACTAATAAACTAGAACCAAGTACAAGTAACCTTTTTAAATGCCAATCCCAAGGTAAAGGAATTTTAGCAGTAATTCCCGATTGTCTAATCCAGTCTGGATGCTGCCTCATAATTTGATTGGCACCAAACATGGGACGTAAATAAGTGAATAACCCTAAATTTATAACAAATCCTATAACTCTAAAATGATATTTATTAGAATAAGCAACATGATTAACTTCCATAAGAATCATGCCTAGGATCACAATTATAATTAGGAACAATATACCAATTGATCTCCATAGACCTTCTCTGCGATAGAGTTTAAGTTCATCAAAAGACATTTCTTCGAATTTTTTATCCATTTTTTTCTCATTTTGTAATCTTCAATTTCGTCTGAGATGCTTGATAGTGTAAGTATACTTGATCTTCTGGCAGAGCTTCCTCACGACCAATGCTTGTCCGAGTATAGATAGTCTGATCCGACATCTTCATGGCAATCAAAGCTGTATCTAGTTTGGACTTCAAATATTTAGCAGTATCATTGTAAGCTGAAATAAAGTTCTTATGCATACTGAATACAAAGTGTAATCCTACCTTAAGCCCCTCTTCCATTAATAGAGCAATATCATTCGTTTCTACTCCACTTTCTGATACAAATTGGCCCATATCGGTGATAAAGATATAATGTTCAAATTCGCCACCATTTTGTCGTGCATAATGAACTTGATCTTTTAATTGTTCAATAACAGACTTAAAATCAGATGTTGACGGAACATAGTTATTAACGCTCGCAACGAATGTTTTATATTCATCTGTTGGATCTAATATTGTGACCTTGTGACCTGAAACAGTTTCAATAACTGTTCGAATCATATGTTTCGTAACAAGTGACAATGAACTATCTTTATCAGAGAGCAACATCAAGTGTTTCAGTTTCTTCATTGGAAGTCCAATTGTTTCAACTTCTTCTAACTCAAGACCAACTGGTAATTGATGATCCTCGATCACTTTTCTAGTAGTTGGCATACTCATAAAGTTCTGAATTGTCAACTCATCTGGCACCATTGGGATGCCTGCTGGGGTGCGGCCTGTCCACATCTCTTTGAGACTTTGGACTTGGTCGCGGAGGTTGTTGATGATTTGGATATCATTGTCCCCTGCGACTGGTAAGGCGAACTGGACGACATCGACTTCGTCACGCTTCATGAGGGCGCGTCCCTTGATGTCTTCCATCGTAGACGCCAGTGGCGTTGCTCCCACGATACCACGGATCTCAGAGATATCATTTTGTGGCAAGGTCAGCTGGTGCTTGAAGTTTGAATAGAGCTGAGCTCGTAGGTTATTCTGCCGGCTAGCTGTGATGATCAAGTGCACTCCGATGCTGAGACCTTCACGGGAGATCCGCATGAAGAGCTTGAAGAGATCTGTCTCATAGGGCTCGTCCTTCATAGACTCATAGCTATCCATCAGGATGACCATGGTCGGCTCTTGCTTACCGGTTACTTCACGGTAGAGGGCGATAGTGCCGACACCATGCTCAGAGAGGAGCTTCTTGCGACGATCCAACTCGCGGTTGATGATCCGAATGAATTTCTGGATTTTCTCCGTCTGATCCAGCAAGAGACTATCAGCCACATGTGGCAATTGCGTCAAGGGTGCTAGACCATTGGTTCCGAAATCGAGCAGGTACAGGGTCAGATTTTCTGGACTCTGCTTGCGAGCCAGATCCATTGCGACTGTCTGAAGGAAAGTGGTCTTTCCTGTACCTGGACTGCCGTAAAGGAGGATATTCCCATCTTTTGACAGATCAATAGCGACAGCTTCTTGCTTTTGCGCTTGCGGGATATCGGCGACCCCGATCAGGACGCTTGGAGCTGTCCGTTTTTGCCAAGCCTCGATCGGCACGACCTTGTCCAACTCATCCAGCGTGATCCGCTCTTTAAGCGGTGGCAACCATGGTTGAGCCACAGCTGCGATGCCTTCTTGTTGGTGCAAGTGGTTGATTTCTTGCACGATAACATCCAGCTCTGTTGGCACTTCCTTGATTTCTTCTGCCATATCGAGACCCGAGAGGTCCTGGTTGAGGACTTCGTATTGGCCCAGTTCATTAATCAAATAGATGGTATGGTCTTCGATCCCTAGATGATCTTTCTCAGGCTGGTAGTCTGCTCCTGACCAAGCGGTTTGGAAGAGTTCATAGACTTCGTTGTTCCCGACTTGGAGATAAGCCCGACCGGTCTGGGTGATCTCAGCCGCATCTGCTGTCCGCAGCATCTCCATAGAGTCGCCACGGTCTGCTACCTTGAGGGCTAGCTTGAAGCGAGAGTTGGACCAGATCTGGTCATCCACGACCCCAGAAGGTTTCTGCGTCGCAAGGATCAAGTGCACCCCAAGGGAACGCCCGACACGTGCGATAGAGACCAACTCCTTGATGAAGTCTGGTTGGTTGACCTTGAGTTCGGCGAACTCATCACTGATCAAGAAGAGGTGAGGAAGCGGTTCTGTCGCTTCACCCAGTTTAAATTTCTTTTGGTATTGGTTGATATGGTTGACCCCATATTGGCCAAATAGGCGCTCCCGACGATGGATCTCCGCATTGATAGAGGCTAAGGCCCGCATGGACTGGGCACCATCCAAGTTGGTGATGGTCCCAAGCAAGTGAGGCAGATCCTTGAAGAGATTGGCCATTCCCCCACCCTTGTAGTCGATGAGGAGGAAAGCCACATCATGTGGGTGGAAGTTGACGGCAAGGCTCAGGATATAAGACTGAATGGTTTCAGACTTACCAGAACCGGTCGTCCCTGCGATCAAGCCATGTGGTCCATGAGCTTTTTCATGGAGATTGAGGTAGACCAAATCGTCCTTCCCGCGCAGACCAATCGGCACGGCCAAACTTTGGTAAGGAGCATGGCTCTCCCAACGACTCAAGACCTTGAGATCATTGAACGTTTCTGCTTGATACATTTCAAGGAAGGTCACGGAGTCTGGAATCGAGCTCTTAAGCTGTTGGATATGCTTGAGGGGGGCAAGGCCACGCGAGATGGCTTCCTTGTCATAACCTTCAGGGAAGTGATCCAATTGGAAGTCGAGCTCCCGAAGTACCCCTTCTTGCAAGAGCAATTGCCCTTGGTTGCGGTCCTTGATGGAGATAACGGTTTGGATATTTTCAGAAAGAGATGAGAGCACGTCTGCCACATAGATAATGGAGCAGCCCAGCTCTGTCGGATCCTCGCGGAAGAACTCCATGATGACATGATCCAAAATCAAAGTCTCATCGGTGATGAGGACCACATAGTGAGGGTGGAAGATCTTGGTGTCATTGGCTTTTTCTTCCTCTTTTTGCGCCTTGCGGAGCTTGAGGATTTGGTTGAGACTGTTCAAGACCTGATCGCGTGTCCGCTGATTGTAGACAAAGCTACGGACATTCATGTCTTGCAGGGTCGCATGAGGCAACCAGCGCATCCAATCCCAACTTTCTTTTTCCTCTTCTGGAATGATCGGAATAATGGTCAGATCATGGTAAGAGTGAAAGACAGCCAATTGGGCAACGAGGAGTTGCAACTGCTCGAGTACGATAGGACGAGGACCGACGTACCCTACAGGCCCCCGATTAAGGCTAGCTACAATAGGAAGATTGTCGATCTTTTGATGGGCCTTGAAAAGGGCATAGCCTTCTTCTTCCAAGGCATCTTTCTTCCCACTGCGTTCTTCCTGACCATATTTGAGCTCATAGCTGGTTGGGACCTTGCCCAATCCTAAACGATAGGCCAAAAAATCAAAATGAAGCGGTGTTTTTTCGTAGATCCGTGAGTCATAGCGTTTGACCATCTTGGTCAAGTCTTCGATGGCTGGGAAATGGTAAAACATGCCTTCTCGTTGCTTCCGAGAGAGCTGTTCCAAGTCTTTGGCCTTGTCCTTGAGATAGAGATGGTAGAGCTCCACGCGCTCTTTCTTATCTTCTTTGTATTTCTTACGATTCTTGAAGAAGCTTTGGACCGAAAAGATCACACTGACCACCGACATGGATACCGTCGCGATGATATAGAGCCCCCGCGGTTGAAAAATGGTGATCAAGAGGGTCACCCCAACCATGATGAGGGGTGGCATGATCAACTTCAAGAGTTCATCGGATGGTTTTTGAGGCTCCGCACCTGGAGGATTGATCAAGATCTTGTCTTCCGAGCTCCGATAGATGATCCGAGGAGACCGGTGGTACTCTGGGTAGTCCTTGTAAAAGTCATAGCGCGAATGCAAACGAGGCACCAGATAAGGACTCACTTCGACAGCCCCTTCCACGCCAAACTCTTCTGGATAGAGCTTAAAGCTCACATCTCCAATGGCTAGCTCATCCCCAAAGGCCAGTGGAACAGTCGCTTCAGTAACGAGTTTGTGGTTATGGTAGAGTTTTCCGGATAGGAGCTGACAAGCCCAGGTCTGGTCCTTTTTCACAAGGAGAAAGCGTACGGGATAATGCACGCGCACATCCGCCCCCTGTTCATCTGCTACGAGGATTTCTTCCTTGTCGAGCAGCTCATAGGTATGGACTTCTCCTGTCGCCAAGTAGCAGACCACATCCCCAAGGATCTTGCTGTTTTGAAGTAGACCTTTGTCTTCACCATATTGGTAGAAGACTTCTTCTTGATCCCATTGGAAATGAAGGGGATGTTCTTGCGAAGCAAGGGTCAACTGAGCCGTTTCTTGATTCGATACGGTGGCTGTTTTTCCCTCTTCTAGCGCTAGCTCATAGCGAAAACCTTTTTTATAGAGTATGATACGTTTATTCATAGACTACTCCTTGTGTTCGCTAGAGGCACTAGAGCTCGCGGCGGTCGAGGATGAGCTTTCAGTTGAGGAACCTTCTGTAGAGGAAGCTTCTGTGGAGGAAGCCACTGTTGAAGTGCTAGTGGAAGCTTTGGTTTCACCTGTCTCTGCTTCCAAGAGTTTGGAGCGGGCATCCCAGTACTTCTTGTATTCGCCCTCAAGCTCAGAGAGTTTCTTTTCACGCTGCTCACCAGAGAGTTTTTCACTATCACGTGTCGCCTTGATTTCCTTACGAAGGGCATAGATGATCAAGTCTGAATCATCGATCCGCTTAGCAGCATCAAGGGCTTGGGTAAAGTCATGACGACCAATATAGATCCAGTAATGTAGATAGAGGCTATCGGACTTCAGCGTGACGTTGTTGAGGATGACCTTCTTTTGGTCATCTGAGAAATTCAAGCCTTGCAAGTAAGACGTTGCTAACTCATATTTCTGTGTCATTGGCAGACTGCTTGGAGCCACGCCTTCCAACTCATCGATCACCCCAGTATAGTCCACCTTGAGGTAGGCTGTGTCTGCTTGAAGCAACTTTTCTTTAAAGGGCGCTTGGAAAAAGACCAAGTAAATTAAGGGCAAAAGTAAGAGAGCCACTACAGCTGAGAGCCAAACCGTTGCCAACTTAAAGATTCGGTGTTGACGACTGGATACCAAGGTCAAGGTCTTTTCTTCTTCTTCCTTGCGCTCTTGGTAGGCCTTCTCTAAGAGCACTTTCATCTCTTCTAGACTAGCGGCATCACGGATTTCCACCAAGAAATCAGGGAGATCTTCTAATTCAAGTGTCCCTTGATAGAGCTCCATGAAATCCCAATCCCCAAAAAGCGTGACGGCATAGCACTTAGCCTGGCGCAAGAATTCCACCTGATCCCACTTGTGTGGCACCATCATTCCCGGAACCCCGCGGTAAGCAATCTTGACTTGGGCGTCCTTGGTCACAAACAAATTGATGGGATGGAGCATAAAGGTCACCGGAAGCTCCAAGGCTGGAGCTAAATCCAAGACATTGATGGCCAGACGCAGACGGTCTGATACCGGTAATTCCTTGATTTCTTCTGCAGTCAAGCCCAGCGCGTCTGTCTGATAGGTCAGATGAATCTGGTCTTGATCGGCTGTCATGCTTTGCTCCAAAAACAAAGGATGATGGAGATCCAAAATCCATAAATTGCGTAAATCCTGGCTATCCACTTCTGAACGCTTGAGATCCAGACGCCAGCTGGTTTCTTCTTTTTCAAAACGGAAGACTTGTTCTTCCAGTGTAAATTGTTCTTCTTTCACCTTACCACTCCTCAATCTCGATCAGATCACCACTTGTGATCGGATAGTCTTGCACCACCTTGCCTTCATCCAGCAAGATGCCTTTATTTACCACGCGCAACTGATACTTGCTTCTAGGATTTAGAGCTGACCCAAAGATCTGATCCAATTCCCGAATCAAGCGTCGCACCTCCACCCGCGTCGGGATTCTTAGGTCATGACTTGCACCATTCATGCGGAAAGTGACATTGATATGTTGATCCATTTAGGCCTCTTTTCTATAGATTCGATAGGAAATGTAGCCAGCCGTTCCAAAGAGCAGAGCACTCCAAGCCAGCATCTGCAAAGCTGGGATGAAATCCGACAAGCTAGCCGAATTGTTCTCCTCGTGGGACTCAAATTTAGACAATTTCTGATTTCCTGGCTGAAACAGGTCCGCTTCAGCCCCTGTTTTTTTCTTTGCCTTTATAGCAGAAAACAACTGGCCGTCTGAATCGGTCAATTGTTTATCTTGCTGGCGTTTTTCATCTGCTAATTTCTTTTGATCCTTCTCGTTGAAAAGAGACTCCGTCGCATCCAATTGGCCACCGAGCGTCTTTTCCTCATCCGTCTCCAGACGTGAGTTGTTGACCTGTAGACGATTGTCAATGAAATCATCTGCAGACGCCACAACCACTGGTAAGAGACTAAGAACAAGGAGAAGATACATCATTTTTTTCATAAGCTTGATTCAATTTCCTTTGTTTGAGTGAATTTCTTTGGAATGAAGATATTGGCCACAGCTAGAAGTCCAAAGAAGACCAATAATCCAAAGAAGACGCCAAAGCTGGCTGTTTGTCCATCAAAGTAACCCGCAAACTGTCCTTCTAAAATAGAAAGGAGGTTGACATTTTTCACCAGTGATGGAAGGCCTGACAAGGTCGCGGTCGTTCCGATCGCGCTGGACAGGTAGACATAGCTAATCAGCATGAAGAAGGAAATTCCCATTCCAACCACACGGAAGTGTTTCAAGAGGAAGTATTGGAGCTGTACGAGGACAAAGCCTGCCAATACTGCTAACAAGACCCAAGAAGGCACGTATTCACGACCAACTGAGAGTTGAATACTTGAAACCATACCAGTCACCAAGCCCAAGATGAGGGAAAGCCCTACAAGGACACCAACAGACAAGATATCTGATTCTTGCAAGCGATCCAACTTAAAGCGGTCTTTGACCTTGCGGATGATCGGTTGTGTCGCAAAGAGATAAGCCGTAAAGAGGCTCAAAACTTCCAACATAAAGATCCAGATAAATGGACGGTAGACGTTGATAGTGGCTTTGACAGAAGAAGATTTTTCTGCAACAGGATTTGACAAGAAGTCGAGCAAGACTTCATTTGGAACCCCGTTTTCATAGGCATTGTTGAAGACTTTACGGAAGGATTCAACAAAGTTTCCATTTTCAGACAATTCCTTATCAAATTCACCCATCAAGCTTTCTGCATTGCTGGACAATTTCTCTGTATTGCCTTGTGCCCGTTGCAATTCCTTATTCAATTGGTTAAAGATTTCATTGGTAGAATTGGCAGCTTCGACATTGCTTCGAGAAGAACTCTTAACCCCTTCGGTTGAGCTCAAAAGAGAGGTGTATTCAGAACCGAGAGATGATAAGTCTGCATCTGTCTTCGTTTGCGCTTGGTTGTCGGCTTCCTGCGCCGTCGAGATAGCATCTAATTTTTTCTGAAGTTCAGCATATTGTGTTAATTGATCATTGATATTTGCGGTAAGATCTTTGTTAGCATTTTCAATAGCTAAAAGATTTGCAGACAATTGTGGTCCCAAGTCTTTCAATTGTTTAAGAGTACCGTCTAATTGAGCCCTCACGCCCTTAGTCGCATCCCCTTTTCCATCTGTATCAATGCTGGTACGGTATTCCTTGATATTGCCTTCGACTGCAGTCTTCACGACATCGACTAGAGCGCCCGTCAAATCCATATCCTCAATCGGATCGAAGATTGAATGGCGATTTCCTTTTTCATCTGCAGGATAGTAGGCATCGATCAATGCTCCTGCACGTTGATAATTCAAGGCAATTTCACTTGCTTTCGCCGCATAGTTAGCAACAGCTGATTTCAAGTCTTCGGCCGAAACGGTTACACTAGTTGAAGAAACCCCATTCACAAGGACGTCAACATCAATCGTACTTGGCATGCTCCCTCCATCTTCAGCGAGGTGAATTTGAATGGGTTTGCCATCTTTTAGTTCGACTTCCTGCTCAGCGTTACCTGAATAAGTCGTTCCATCATAGGTCCAGGTATCCACCTTAACTCCGGTAGGTACTTGGATACTAACCTTTTGTTTCCCAGATTTGGCATTGAGGATCGTTGCAACTGCAGTTGATTTGGCATCTACTTCAGCTGCCAATCGTTTCAAATCATCGGCGTTCCCTTTTGGTTGCGCCTTTGTTTCAGCAGCAAAAGCACTATCAAAATCAATCGTTGCATTGAGATTTCCATACTTGTTGAGATTCAGACTCGCAGGGTCTAAAGAGGGAAGTTTTTCAATGGCTGTACGAATGGCATCATCTGCTTTGGTTCGTAACTTGCTGATGGTATCAATACTTTGCTTTCCAAGCAAGGTACGAAGGGTCACCTTGTCGCCTTCTTTGAGACCATAGTAATCTAAGATTTTCGCCTTTACAGAAGCTGCGATGTTCTTTTCATGATCATCCAGTTTTTGGCGCTCTGTTTGGATCCCTTTTTCCAGTTCAGAAATCCGATCATTAACATCCTGGGTCAAACTTGCATAAGTTTTTGTCCCAGAGGTATCGCCTTCAGTCGGTTTGCTCAATTGCTTGGTAATAGCATCTTGATTTTGTTGCAGATTTTTATACAAATCCTGCGTCTGTGTACTCAACACAGACTGTTTCATGGTCATAAGCTGATTCATGAATTCTTCATGGCTGATCTTGTCACTTGAGCGTTGCTTGATCAAGCTATCAAAATTCTGACCATATTGACCTTGAGATTGGCTCAATTGGTCAAAAGCCTGTGTATACGATTCAAGAACTGTTTTCAAGGCGTTATTTGACTCGACAGACGACGTCGATAAACTATAAAGACTTGGGAAAATATTCTTTGAATCCAGAGCTGAATCCAACAAATTGCTCCGGTAAGAACCGATATTGGTCGATTGTACCTTGTTACTTGTCTCAACATTTTTCTGAGCTGTATAGAGGTTGCTCAAAATGCTGACCATATACATATCCACCAACTGATTTCTGAGATCTGATACAATATCTTTTGCAACTTTATTGGCTTCGTTTTCAACTTGCGCATTTCCAGCAGCATTGACCTTATAGGTAACTGTCGTCTTTTCGGCATTGACCGCATTGACTTCAAGGACCTTCTCAGAAAAGTCACTTGGAATTGTAATCAACAATTGATATTTTCCGTCTGCAAGTCCTGCTTCAGCTGCTCCACGAGGAAGGACCGACCAGTTTTGTGAGTTATCCCGCTCGATGTTTTTTACATAACTCGCACCGAGGTTGTACTCTTTGTCATTTAACTTAACCGCTTGATCTTCATTCACTACAGCGATGTTGAGCTTGGTATTTTCCTTGGTTTGGACGGCCTTTGCTTCCCTCTGTCTTTGATCTTTCTGAACAGACGTATATAAACCGACAACAGTTCCCATCAAAAGGAGCACCATTGCACTTTGACCAATGTATTTTAACCATTTTTTATGTTTTGCTTCCATACCTTTTCCTTTTTCTAATCATAGATACAAAATAGGGGTTAGGAATTAAGAATCTAACCCCTATTTTCTATATATCAAAAGACAAAAGGGTGATCTACCTACGAGAAGTAAGATCACCTCCAAGACCATCTTAGTGGATTTGTGCTGCGATATCTTGGTCAGTTTGTTCAACGATATCAGCAACTTTGATCAATTGACCGTTGATGTCTTCCAACAATTGAGCGAATTGTTTGATTTTTGGAGACAATTCGTTGAATTGTGCTTCAAAGCTATCAAATGCAGATCCATCCCAGTTTGCATCGATGACTTGTTGTTCATGAGTCAAAGTAGTAAGGATTTGATCGATATCTTGAGACCCTTGTGCATAGCGTTGAGCTGATTGACGTAGGTCTTCTGGAGTTAATTTAATTTGAGCCATATGTTTCTCCTTTTGGGCTGATACCCTTATTTTTTTCATAAACAATACTTTAGTACGAATTAGTAAAATACCAGATAACTGTATATTTTACCTTTTTCTCCTTGTCTGTATTATTTACTTAACACTATCTTAATGAAATATCGCTTGAATGTCAAGATTAGAGGACCATCTGATAAAACATTGTAATTTTGTTACAGCTCTGTAATTATTTGTCACAAAAATGTAATAATTTTCTCAAAAACCTTCCCCCAACAGTCTTTATTTAGTAACAATGCAAAGAAATTATACCTCCATTTTTTTCTATATGTTAATTCAACACATCCATTAAAAATGTCGACTTTATTATATAATTTCTAGAAATAAATTAATAAATTGCATAAATTACCATTTTTCTTTTTATTATGGTATAATGGAAACAGTTTAGAAACCTGTTTGTAAGGATGCTAAATACAAATGAAATCCTAAAAGGAGTGTTTATGAAAAAATTTTTACTCATTACGGCTTGCCTCTTGACTCTCACAGCTTGTGGTCAAGGCCAAGAAGCTAAAAAAGCAACTACCGCATCTGCCAGTCACCAAACGTCTCAAACCAAAAAAGACGAGGTGAAAATCAAAACTTTTGTCAAAGACTTGGGGGACAACCACAAAAATAAAATTCAAATTGGTTATGAGAAGGATGAGATTGTGTCGATGACCATCATGGGTGTTGCCCCAATACCGGAAGATATGCAAAAATTAGATGTTGCTGAGTTAAAAGAAACCTTTAAACCTGAAATCGACCAAAATAATTCCCAAAACGGATTCACTAACGTTGCAGGCCTGCATCCGGACATTCAAATTGCTGATGATAAAAAAACATATACCAACATCATGCATATTGACTTCTCTCAAATCCAAAAAGAAGAGTTTGCAAAAATAATTGAGAAGCAGGGTGGGGAGCAAAACTCCCAAATGTTGAAGTATCTAAAAGGTAAACCTCAAGATCTCTTTACCTATTTCAAGGACAACGGTCTTACAGAAGAAAAATAAAAGAGCTTCCTGAGTTCTATCACCACAATGGTGAAGGCTCAGAAAGCTTTTTCTTATTTATTCAAGATTGAAAGAGTCTCAAGGAGATTGTCCGCATGGACTTCGATGGTATCTCCTGTCGCTTTGATTTTCACTTCAACAATGCCGTCAGCTGCTTTTTTACCAACTGTTACGCGGATTGGTAGGCCGATCAAATCGCTATCGCTGAATTTCACACCAGCGCGTTCATTTCGATCATCCACCAAGACTTCGTAACCCTTATCCACCAAGGCTTCTTCGATCTGTTGGGTCAAAGCCAGGCTTCCTTCATCCTTGACATTGACTGGGATCAAATGCACATCAAATGGGGCCAATTCTTTAGGGAAATTGATTCCCCATGCATAGCGGAATTCCCCTTTTGGTGTTTTGTTGACAAAGAGGCGAGCGTGTTGTTCCATGACAGCTGAAAGAAGACGGCTGACACCGATTCCGTAGCATCCCATGATGATTGGAACGGCACGTCCATTTTCATCCAAGACTTCTGCCCCCATGCTGGCTGAGTAGCGAGTTCCGAGTTTGAAGATGTGACCAATCTCGATCCCACGCGCAAAATTCAAGATTCCTTTACCGTCTGGCGAAATCTCACCTTCACGAACTTCACGGATATCCACATATTCTGCAGTGAAGTCCCGACCTGGATTGACACCTGTCAAGTGGTAGCCATTTTCATTTGCTCCCACAACTGCATTGCGGCTATCTTGAACCTTGCGGTCTGCGATGATTTTGACAGTTTCTGGGAGGTCTACTGGACCGAGTGAGCCAAAATCAGCTCCCAAGAATTCTTTGACTTCTGCTTCAGTAGCTGGCTCAAAGAAATCAGCTCCCAGGTAGTTTTTCAACTTGACTTCATTGAGTTGGTCATTGCCGACAAGAAGGGCCACAACTGGCTCACCATCCGCAACATAAACCAAGGTCTTGATCGTGGCTTCTTCTGGAACATCTAAGAAGGCTGCCACTTCATCAATAGATTTCACACCTGGCGTTGCGACACGTTCGATGGCTTCTTCAGCAACCACTCGATTGCTTGGCTTGTATTCATTGGTCGCCATTTCCAAGTTCGCAGCATAGGTCGATTCACTTGAATAGGCAATGGTATCTTCTCCAGAAACCATCCATTTAAGCAATTCTGCTTTGATTTCTTCTTGAACTTCTGCAGGAATCTCATCAAAGGAAGCGACCGATTTGTCTAGCACAACCCAACGATCCAAGTCTGTACGGGCTGGTGTGATGGCCATGAATTCTTGGCTATCCTTTCCACCCATAGCCCCACCATCACCGATGATGGCCTTGTAGTCGATGCCACTGCGGGTGAAGATCCGCTCGTAGGCTGCCTTGTACTCATCGTAAGTCACATCCAAGCTGTCGTAGTTGGCATGGAAGCTATAACCATCTTTCATGATGAACTCACGGGTCCGAAGAAGACCATTCCGTGGGCGTTTTTCATCGCGGTATTTTGGTTGGATCTGATAGAGATTCAAGGGCAATTGTTTGTAAGATTTCACTGAATCACGCACAATAGCAGTAAAGGTTTCTTCGTGGGTTGGACCTAAGATAAAGTCAGATCCTTCGCGGTTTCTCAACTTATAGAGGTCTTCCCCATAAGTTTCGTAACGGCCTGATTCACGCCAGAGATCCGCACTCAAGAGAGCTGGAGCCAACATTTCTACCGCTCCAATTTTTTCAAATTCTTGTCGCATGATGCCCTTGGCTTTTTCAATTACACGATTAGCTAGTGGTAGGTAAGAATAGACACCAGCTGAGACTTGGCGAACATACCCCGCACGTAGCATCAGAGCGTGACTAATGACTTGAGCATCGCTTGGCATTTCGCGAAGCGTTGGAATCAACATTTTACTTTGTTTCATGAACAACTTCCTTTTCTATTTCAAAAATAATTTCATAATATCGTTCCAGGTGACAGCAATCATCAAGATCACCATCAGGGCTACACCTGCGAGCGTCATATAGGTTTCTACTTCTTGCTTGAGCGGTTTTCTACGGACCACTTCGATCAGGTTGATCAAGATTTTTCCACCATCCAAGGCTGGAATCGGGATCAGATTGAAAATTCCAATATTGATCGAGAGCATGGCCATGAGGGATAACACAGCAGGAATTCCTAGTTGAGCCGCTTGTGAGCTGGCATTGTAGATAGCGACTGGACCACCCAGTTTATTGAGACTAAAGTGGAAAATAATATCTTTCAGAGCTCCCAAGATCCGGGTCGCCGTGTTCCAAGTGTCTGTAAAGCCAGACAAGAGCTTATCCATAAAGCCTGTCTTGATCCCGTTTGTCACACCCAGATAGTAACGATCTCCTGATTTTGTTGGTTTCACTTTGACTTCTTTTTCTTTGCCGTCTGTCTTGACTTTCAAGGTTAACTCCGGAGCAGTCTTGCTGTCCTTGGTCGCCTTTTCCACAGCATCTGTCAATTCATCCCAGTTGCTCACGGTATCGTTGTTTACCTGAAGGATCTGAACATTGCTTTTGACACCAACCTTAGCCAGCGCCCCATCAGGTGCGACTTGAACATTGTTGCTGTAGTAATCAATCGCACCACCGCGCATAAAGGCTAAGAGAGAATAAACCACAATACTGAGGATGAAATTGTTCATAGGACCCGCAAAGTTGGTGATTAATCGTCCCCAAATGCTGGCATTCTGATACTGAACATCTCTCGGTGCAATCCGCACTTCGGTCCCATCTTCCTCAACGATGGTTGCATCATGATCGACATCATAGGTCTTTGTCTCATCGAGAACCAAGCCCGTGATTTCTAATTTATCTTCAAAGTCAAACTGGGTAACATTCATAGGAAGGGCTGTCTGATCCAGATTCTTTCCAGAAAGATTGATCCGGACGACCTTACCAGCCTCATTGAGTGTCAAGCTGACGGGAGTACCAGTCTTAATCTCCGTCGTGTCCTCCCCCCAGCCAGCCATCCGAACGTAACCACCTAAAGGAAGGATCCGAATGGTATAGGCTGTCCCGTCCTGACCAATATGGGCAAAGATCTTGGGTCCCATCCCGATTGAGAATTCTCGCACCAGGATGCCCGATTTTTTCGCAAAATAGAAATGACCAAACTCATGGACAAGTACGATCACTCCAAAAATAACAATAAAAGCAATAAATTGCATCGTTCTATCCGCACTATCCTTTCTAACGATTCATTTCTAGAATAAGCCTAAGAAATGCATCAAGGGAAATACAAAAATCAAACTATCAAAACGGTCCAAAACACCGCCATGTCCGGGGATAAATTTCCCAGAATCCTTAACACCAAAGTGGCGTTTGATCGCACTCTCTACCAGGTCACCAAATTGACCTGCGATACTAAAGAGGATGGTAAAGAAGATCATAGCGATCAACCCATGTCCACCTGCCACTGAGCGATCAACCATCATAAAGATCACGGTCACTGCAACGGCTGACAAGATCCCACCTAGGCTGCCTTCAACCGTTTTATTGGGAGAAACGGCAGGCATGAGCTTGCGTTTGCCAAACTGGCTACCAACCAGATAGGCACCTGAATCTGTCGCCCAAACAATAAAGAGCGCCAACAAGACCTTGTCAATACCAGCGATGCGCGCATCTACTAGAGAATGGAAACCAAGCCCTACATAGAAGCTGGACGCAATGGGGTAGACCACATCTTCATAATTGTACTGTTGAGCGAGAACCGTTGTTCCCATGAGGATCAAGACCACCAAACCATAGGCAATCATATTGCCATCTGCTGGCAGGTAAGTCAAATAGTCCTCAATCGGCAAGGTCAATACAAAGGCTGCCAACATAGCGAGCGCCCCTTCAAAGGTCGCAGTCTCAAGCCCCTTCATCTTCAGCAATTCATGAACACCCAGCATGGCAATCAAGCCAATTACAATCTGGAAGAATACCCCCCCAACCATCACTGTTGGAATGAAAAAGAGCAGGGCAATTCCACCAAAAATCACACGTTTTTGTAAATCTTTTGTCATCATTTTCTCCTAAACACCGCCAAATCTCCGATGGCGATGGCTATAATCTACTATGGCACTCCGTAGTGCATCCTCTCCAAAATCTGGCCACATCACATCTGTGAAATAAAGCTCGCTATAAGCAGCTTGCCAAGGAAGGAAATTGCTCAAACGAAGCTCTCCACTGGTCCGGATAATCAAATCTGGATCCCTCAAATCACGAGGCAAACTTTGCGTATAGAGGCAATCAGCAATACGATCTTCCGTGATCTCTTCTGGGCTCAGATTGCTATCCCGCACTTCTTGGGCCAGTTGCTTCACAGCCTGAGTAATTTCAGCACGTCCCCCATAGTTGAGGGCAAAATTCAGAATCAAGCCTGTGTTGTCCTTGGTCTTTTCTTCAGCTCTTTCCAAAGCTTCTAGGGTTTCTTTTGGCAATTTCTTGGTATCGCCAATCATTTGAATTTTGACATTGTTGCGATGCAATTCAGGAACGAAGCGATCGTAAAATTCCACCGGTAAGTGCATGATGAACTTGACTTCCTCTTCCGGACGCGTCCAGTTTTCCGTAGAAAAGGCATAGACCGTCAAGACCTGAACCCCCATATTTTTCGCCGCAATGGTCACTTCTTGGAGGGCTTCCATTCCTGCCTTATGGCCAAAAACACGCGGTTGCATCCGCTTTTTCGCCCAGCGGCCATTGCCATCCATGATGATGCCAATATGTTTCGGGACTTCTAAGGGAATTTCGTTTTTTTCTTTTTTCTTAAAAGGAAACATGTTTTTCTACCTATTTCAATATTGATCGCTTCATTATACCATAAATCCCCTTAAAATAGGGACTCTGGCCTATTATTTGGAGGAGCAGGGCTTTTCATCAAAAAAATGCACTCTCATCCACTAAAAGAGGCTGGGACAAAAGTCCTAGCCTCTCAATTGTTTTTGGATTGTCGAGCAAGACGCAGTGGTTGAGTGCTCAAAGCACTGCTTTGAGGTGGCGGATAGGACTTGCGAAGCAAATTTCCTAAGCCTTTGTTCGCTTTTTAATCTCCAAAGATGCCCTATGTTGACGGAAACTATGTTTCCTTTATCTGCAACCTTCAACAGTCTCCCAGACTGTTGAAGCTG
>OIEJ01000225.1_pt1 | contig 28910 bp, 41 predicted proteins | sample 1581791 | NCBI WGS metagenome assembly OIEJ01 (sample SAMN03281019, study PRJEB24777) | human gut metagenome | isolation source: fecal sample PR141 from 1 month old male Chinese infant, vaginal delivered... | place: Singapore | collected 2005-11-08 | reverse complement strand
AATTTATTGAAAGTCCTTGCTTTTGGGCAAGTTCTTTAATTCTGTCAAATGTCTGAAACATTGATTTTTCAACCTTTCTGAGAATATGACAAAAAATATTTAATATTTCACATTAAAACACTTGACAAAGTTAATGCAGAGTATTAAAATAGTTTTTGTAAGTTAATGAGTTAGTAAAAAACAGAGTTAAAACTTACCTAAAAATAAAATAGCTTTGGCGAGCAAGAGAATTGATAGATATAACGTTTTATCAAGGTTTTTAATTATGCTTTCATTTTAATACTATACATTAAAATTGTCAAGCGTTTTTAAAACAATTTACTAACTCTTTAACTCTATTAAGAATAAAGGAGGAAAAACATGAGCCAACAACATCGCAAGTGGATCGAGCTTGTAAAAGAGCGAATTGAAAAACGTGGATGGTCACAGACAGACTTGGCCATTGTTGTAGGTGTTACTCCATCAGCTATCACACAGCTGCTAAAAGATGGAAAAGGGAGTGATGACTTGAAGCTTCGTATTAACAAAAAATTGCGAATTAACGAGCCATGGGAGAAATTTGAGGAGTAGGAAATATAAAAAAAGGCACCTAACGAAGTTAGGCGCACTAGAAAAGAAACTACTAATAGTATAACACAAATTGGAGATGACAATGAATATTCTAAGTGAAGAATTTGAAAACGGAATAAGATCAGTGGTTCGAGTTCAATTTAAAGAATCTTTCACTGAATTCTTAGACCAGGAGATATCAGAGAAACGTTGGTTGTCACTAGAAAGTGCAGCGCACTATGCAGATTGCAGTTCAAATACCATCAGAAAATGGATCAAGATGGGATTGAATCTTTATCAAATTGATGGAACAAAACGAATTGACAAGAATGAATTAGATCAATTTATTCAAAGTAATATCGTTATTTAGATAGCAAAGGAGATAAAAATGGCAGTTTCTAGAGAAATGACTCTAATTGAAACACAAGTGCTAAACACAATTTTACAAAGCGCATCATTTGAAACGCCAATTCAAGCGAGAGTCTTACAAAGACGTTTCAATTTAAGTAAACGAAAATTAGAAATTATTGTAGAAAGTCTGAAAGTAAACTTTAACCATCCTATTGTAGCGAAAAAAGAAAAGCCGAATGGATACTTCTTGCCAAAAACAAAGGAAGAACGTGATGCAGGTTTAGCACCATACAGAAGACAGATACTAACTGAACAGAAGAATCTGGCAGCAGTATTAGCAATTGATTTAGATGAATATAACAAGAAATGGAGATCAGAAAATGTTAAATGAAATTATTATTGGTGTATTGGTAATTGTAGTGTTGTTTGAGGCGATAATGGTAAGTGCAATTAGCCAACGTTGCAAAGAGTCAAAACGGGAATTAAAAAAGTTGATCATGGAAAAACAAAAAATCGAAGAAGCTCGGCAAGCCATGCGCTTTGGATATCGTAGATAAGGAGCGATAAAATGGCAGAAAGAACAAATATCCTGCCTCACGACATACTAGCTGAACAGGCGGTACTTGGATCAATTTTCGTTGATCCGGAAAAAATCTTTATCGCATCAGAATTTCTTACACAGGAAAGTTTTTATAAGTTATCTCACGGTATTATCTTCAATATTATGGAAGATTTGGCAGATAAGGGGGAACCAATTGACCCTGTATCTGTAAAATCAGCACTTGACTCTATTGGAGAGTTTGAGCGTATTGGTGGAATGGCTTTTCTTGCTAGTTTGATCAATTCAGTTCCCACTAGTGCTCACATTGAACATTATGCAAAGATTGTGGCCGAAAAAGCTAAAGCAAGAGAGGTCATCAATGATCTAGGTAAAGCTCTTGAAACAGTATATGAGGATCACCAAGATTTAGATGATGTCATAGTAAGACTTGAAAATACACTGACATCGGTAAGTGCCAATCAATACTCAGGTTTTAGGAATATCATGGATGTATTGGATTCAACTAATATTAGAATTGATGAACGATCTAAGCACGTTGGAGATGTTACTGGCCTTGCTACAGGTTTTACCGATTTTGACAAAATAACAACAGGACTACACGAAGACAACCTAATTATTTTGGCTGCTAGACCTGCTATGGGAAAAACAGCATTTGCTCTAAATATTGCACAGAATGTCGCAATACGAGCGGGTAAACCAGTAGCTATCTTCTCGCTAGAAATGGGAGCAGAGAGCCTGGTAGAACGGATGTTATCCGCTGAAGGAGTGATTCCAGCTTATCACATCCGGACAGGAAAGTTATCTGACAGTGAGTGGAGACGGATGCTCTTAGCACAAGAACAGTTATCAAAGGCTCAACTCTATATTGACGATACTGCTGGCATTAGAATTTCTGACATCCGAGCACGATCAAAGAAATTAGCTCAAACAACAGGAGAGTTAGGTTTGATTGTTATCGATTATTTACAGTTGATTACTGGCAGAGGAAAAGAAAATAGACAGCAAGAAGTATCTGAGATCTCTAGACAATTAAAGATTTTAGCTAAGGAATTAAAAGTGCCAGTAATTGCACTTAGTCAACTTTCTCGTGGAGTAGAACAACGTAATGACAAACGACCAGTTCTGTCAGATCTTCGTGAATCAGGATCAATTGAACAAGATGCTGACATTGTAGCATTTCTTTACCGAGATTCTTACTACCGTCGTGAAGGGCAAGAAGAAGATGATAATGTGACAGAAGTAATCTTTGAAAAGAACCGTCATGGAGGGTTAGGTACCGTCAAATTATTCTTCCACAAAGAATTTACAAAATTTACAAATATGGAGGCACAATAAATGATTAAAAAATCAGAAGTAGCTGGTTACTTAGCATTTTTCAAGGTCCCAAAACCGCTTATTTATGACGAAAAATACAAGAGATTAAGTAACAATGCAAAGTTAATGTATATGTTGTTGTTTGATAGGTTAGAGTTATCTCTAACAAATAAATGGCATGATAAAAACGGAAATGTTTTTCAATACTATACTAACGAGCAGTTAATGATTGATTTGAATTGTAGCGAACCTACAATCATAAAAATCAAGAAAGAACTTAAAGATGCCCAGCTACTAAAAGAAGTTCGACAAGGCGTAAATATGCCTAATAGAATCTACATCAATGCGGTTAATGGATCGGCTGTGAGTTCATTTGCTGACCTTAAAAACTTTAAGTTTGGAACTGAAGAAACTTTAGTTCAAGAACTTAAAAATATTGAGGGAATCAAGACTGATAATATCAAGACTGATAATAATATAATGTCGATTTGTCAGGAAGTTATTACTTATCTCAATCAGGTTACAAAGAAGAACTTCAACAAAAATACAGCTAGCCATCATAAATACATTAAGGCACGCTTGAAGGAAGGTTATGAACTAAAAGACTTTAAACATGTGGTTAATGTTATGGCAGCTACATGGATGGGAACAGATTATGAACGATATCTACAACCTCAAACACTTTTTGGAAATAAGTTTGATAGTTATCTCAATCGTAGTATGCCGAACAATGTCCGGTCATTTGCTTCAGCAGTTGATGAAAGGCTGGGATTCTAATGGAAGCTCTAAAAGATATTGAAAGAAAAAAGCTACTAGATAAAATATGTGAAGTGCACTCTTGCCAATTATGGGAGAGTCCAGTAGTTATAGCAGGAAAATTGAAATATTTGCAGGTATGCCCTGAATGTGAGAAGGAAGAAATTAAACGGATAGAGAATAAGCTAAACAATGAGTCAGCAATCAATTCAAAATTAGTGAAAACCTTTGAAGTATTTAGTCGCTTTAGTTTATATCCATCTGAATTAATTGGCAAAAATCTTGACAACTTTATTTCTGACAATCAAAGTGCTGAACGAGGTTTAAATTTTTCAAAAAGGATCTTGAGAGATTATTTAAAAGGGGAAACAGGCAATGTAATTATAACTGGACCACCTGGGGTTGGTAAGAGTCATCTATCAATTGCTTTAGCTTCTTCTCTGAACAATAAGTTCAAGGACATAGGTACTCCTAAAAGTATTATTTTCGTATCGGTAACTAGACTATTTACTGAGATAGAGAATAGCTTTGGTGGGAAAGGCGACTTTACAGAAAGTCATGCTGTAGAAATGCTTAGCAATGTAGACTATCTATTTCTTGATGATCTAGGCAAGGAAAGTAGTATGAGTGACACTCTCAAACAAGCAAACGAATGGAGACAAAGGGTTCTATTCAAGATCTTGGATAATCGACAGACGACTTTTATAAATACTAACTTATCTAGTAGCGATATCAAAAAAATTTATAATTCAGCACTTGCGGACAGAATTTTTAAAGGTGCAAGTAAGCATATTTTTAAATTCCCTGATGGGATGGAAAGCAGACGGTATTAATGGAAAATAAAAAATTACTTGAGTTGATTAAAAAAACTCAAAAATGGTTCTATGATCGTAATCTTCAAACACAGAATCCTGATAAGCAATTCCTAAAACTATATGAGGAAATCGGTGAATTAGCCAGTGGGATGGCTAAAAAGAAAGAAGATGTCATAAAGGATAGCATCGGAGATGTAGCTGTGGTATTGATTGGACTAACCCTACAATTAGGAATTGACACAAAAGAGATTTTTCCAAATCTAGAGTCTGTTCCTCCCACAAATTCTAACAAATGTGAAGATCATTTTATATTATTGTTAGATCAATCAGTTGCTGCTTATTTAAATCGCCAAAATTATCAACTCAAAAATGTAGTTTTCGAGTTGGTACGAATCACTAATTTCTTAAATTTGGATATTGCAGAATGCTTAGAAATCGCATACGAGCAAATCAAAAATAGGAAAGGGAAACTGATTGATGGTATTTGGGTAAAAGAGGAGGATTTATGATGAAAGACACAAAGGTAGTGCGTAATGATGTAATAAATAATCCTAGTCATTTCTTTAAGTGATTGTTCGACAAAGAAGGATATCGTTTCAAAGGTGTTGATGTATTGCACTAGAGATATAGCTAAAGCCAGACCATATCAGCAACAAAAAAGGAATATCGGCTTTTACGTAGACAATCGCATGCGTTTGGAAAAATATTTAGGTGCAGACGTCAATGTAGACGTAGTTTATCATTGTCTAGGAAATGGGATTAACAAAGAATTGACACACAAGTTTATTGATAGTGGATTCGACATGGATGTATTATATACAGAGGTTGAGGAGGTGGAAGAATGAATAAACAAGAGCTAAAAAAGCATATTGAGGGCTTACCTTACAGTGCGGGATTTATAGTAGATACAATAAAAATCAATAGAAATGGATTGCTGAAATTAATCGAACAACTAGACGAACCGCAGAAGCCAGCCGTTCCGCAGTTCGTAGCGGATTGGTACGAGGAAAACAAAGATGATTTTGAAGGGAATTTGTTTAGATGCATCAACACGATCTCAAGCATGTATGAAGACAAAGAATTGAACGATTTTGAAGATTGGGTGATAGAAGCACATACCGATCCATTCCAAACTCTAGTGAATATGCACCAATTCGGCTACACAGTCGAAAAAGAGAAACGCTATACAGTTAGATTGAAATACACAGATGATTATCTGGTAAAAACAAACAATGGCGACTATCGTTTTTATAACAACATTTATACAAATAGAAGAAAACACACACGCAAAGAGATCGAGAAAGCCAGATTTGGCTGGATGTTTGACTGCGAAGGAATAGAAGTGAAGGAAGTAGAGTGATGGGATGGAACTATTTTTATGGTTTGTAATCGGCCTTGCCCACATATTAGCTATTATTTGGGCCATTTTGGTGGCTGTTCTATCAAATATAGAGGATGATAAAAAAGATGAAATTAGAGACATTAGTTAAAACAAGAAATGCCTATCAAAAAAGACTAGAAGATGAGAAGTTGTTCATATCTTTATGTAATCAAATAGGAAAACAAAATGCCACAGCCAACAAAGAGTGGATGAAACGTAAAATTAGAGATTTAGATAAGGAGATTGAAGAGTATGAACAAAAATCGATTACTGATTGTTAATATTGCAGCTCTATTTTTAATACTCTTTCTATCAAGCATAAATCTAAACACACGAATAAGAAAACTTGAGCAAGAAAATAGGGATTTGCAATGGGAAGTAGAAGAGCACGAATTAAGTATCCAGCGCATGGCTGAAAAAAATACAATGCAGGATACGGTTCTAAATAAATTAAACCGTGAATATCAAATGCGTGAGCATGAACGTGCTCAGAAGTTAAAAGAAATTGCGAACAGAACGGAGTAGGAGGATAAGAATAATGATTAACAATGTAACTTTGATCGGAAGATTAACAAAGGATGTAGAGTTGAAACGTACTCCTTCAGATATTGCAGCTGCACAATTTACAATAGCTTGTAACCGGAATTTTAAAAATGCCAACGGGGAATACGATGCGGATTTTGTAAATTGCGTGATGTGGCGTGAACAAGCTGAACGCTTTGCAAGCTGGACCAAGAAAGGGTACCTTGTAGCAATTGTTGGACGTATCCAAACAAGAAACTATGAAGGGACGGATGGTAGACGTATTTATGTTACAGAGGTTGTAGCAGAGAATTTTCAAATTCTAGAAAAACGTGATAATTCCGGCAATCAAAATTCGATGATGGAACAAATGCCACCTTCTCATGCTTCAAATCCAATGGATATCAGCGACAATGATTTACCATTTTAGGAGGTATATATGACTATATTTGATGATTTCTATCGTGAAGAAGTTCGACGCTGCTATAAAGAAATTGAAGCTTTAGAGGTAGAAAATAAAAATCTTAAAGAAAGAATAAGTCACTTCATACGTTCTTCATGTGATAGCGAGTGGAAGAAGATCGTTAAAGATTTTAAGATTAAGAAACAAAATCGGAAGTGGAAAGCAAGATAGAATAATAGATGTAGCGATTAAGGAAACGGAGGTGAAGAATGCAGCTTTTTGATGATATCGATGAAAAAGAGACAATAAGAAGGGCTAAGAAAAAGCTCTCAGAATATCCACGCTGGAGAGAAATAGCATGTGATGACCCAATTCAAAAAGTAACGCAGGAATTCACATTTCAACCAAGAGGAGGAGCAGGACCTAATAAAGCTGTCGAAAATTTAGCAGTTCGACGTGTGGATGCAATGATTGAGTTAGAAGAAATTGAACAAGCGGTAAGCAGGCTATTCAATCCTACTTATCGGTATATACTATTTTCCAAGTTTTTAAAAAATCAAAAAGATCTAAACTACGAAATTTACAACTATCTAGGTATAGAGAGGACTAAATTTCAGGAACTGTACAATCATGCTTTGTTAGCATTCGCAGAACAGTATCGAGATGCTGTGCTAGTATGTAATAAAAAAACGGTATTTTTGCGGTAAAAATACGGTAAACATAACACAAATTATGACTTAAAATAGTATTATCAGAAAATGAAGGCGGTGGCCTGGTAGTTTTTTGTAAATCTCCTAATTGTATTTTTGGGTTAGCTGTTCACCAGGAGAAATTCGGGGTGGCATGGGTTCGAATCCCATACAGCTAATATTTTAAGTCAGTTCTAATGGACTGACTATTTTTATTTGAAAGGAGTAGGTAAATGCGTAAAGTAGAACCAATTCGTGATACAGATGATATTGAACGCATGAAGGATTACTTAAAGAGTAAGAATGAACGAGACTATGTAATGATGGTTACAGGGCTGTATTCAGGAATGCGAGTTAGTGATATCCTGCCCTTGAAAGTAAGAAGTGTTAAAGGAACTCACATTGAAGTTACCGAACGAAAGACAGGTAAAACAAAAAGGTTCGCTATTAACCCAGCTCTAAGAAAAGCCCTGGATCATTATATAAAGGAAAATGAATTAAAGGATTATGATTACTTGTTTCCTTCGAGAAAAAAAGTAAGCAATGAAGGACTTAGAATAACACACATTGGTAGGGTGGCAGCATATCAGATCTTGAGGGATGCAGGAGAGCATATTGGTTTAACAAATATCGGAACACATTCCATGAGGAAAACGTTTGGATACCATCACTACAGAAAGAATCAAAATGTTGGGATATTGATGGAGTTATTTAATCATTCTTCACCAGATATAACACTTGGTTATATAGGGTTCAAGCAGGATGAGTTAGATAATAGCATGCTGAATTTTGCTTATTAAGGTCACGTATTTAACAAAATGAAATAAAGTAAATTCATTTATTGATGATGGCCCACTTATCTATGAGAGAGTAAGGTAGAAAGTCTTATGCTTCAAATTAACAGAATATAAGATATGTTAAATTCAAAGACCCTCCCCCTCTAATAAAATAACGCCCATCAACTTAAAAATACCAGGCCTAATTATTACACCCTCCCACATTAATTTACTCCCCCCTATCTAACAAAATAATACCCCCCACTATTCAATACCAGGGTATTGATACCGAATAAGGGAACGAGGGTAAGGTGTGTAGGATGATATAAAACAGAGAAGACAATCGAGGTATACGATGAAAGAACTACGGGCAGACCGTAACGGACCACATCGAGTAGCATTTGAAAAGAATAAGAAGATACTACTCAAGACTCAGAATACCTGTGGGATCTGTGGTCAACCTGTAGATAAATCACTCAGGTATCCCCACCCACTATCCCCAGTGATAGACCACATCATTCCAGTGAATAGGAATGGACATCCATCAGACATCAAGAACTTACAGCTTGCGCATTGGCAATGCAATAGACAAAAGTCTGATAAGTTATATGCTGAACAAAATTTTGAAAAAAATGCAATTGTTGGAAATCGCAATTTGCCACAATCAACCAATTGGCTGAAATACCACAGTTGACCCAGAACTGATAGGGGGGTTACCCCCTCCCCTCGGTTCTGGCCGAGCTTCACGCCGTCACTGTACATATTTTCTCGTGCAAAAACGAAAGGATAAGAAATTGGAATTAAGAGGAATTGAATATCTCAGAAGAAAATTAGAATCTTGCAGGACCAGGGTTAATTTGAGGTATAAACATTATGCTATGAAAAACAATGATACTCCAATCGGAATCACTATCCCTCTAAATGTCCGTGCTCAATACAAATCGACGTTGGGCTGGACTGCTAAGGGGGTTGATAGCCTTGCAGATCGTTTAGTATTTCGAAAATTTGAAAATGATGATTTTGAAGTTACTGAGATTTTTGAACAAAACAATCCTGATATTTTCTTCGATAGTGCGATATTATCAGCCTTGATTGGATCGTGTAGTTTTATCTACCTTTCTAAAGGGGAAAATGATGAAGTGAGATTGCAAGTGATTGAATCAAGCAATGCAACAGGAATCATTGATCCAATCACTGGTCTATTAGTCGAGGGATATGCGGTGCTGGCTCGTGATGATTATGGTCAACCAATCCTAGAGGCCTATTTCGAACCAAATGCTACTCACTTTATTCCAAAGGGGCAAGATCATTATTCAGTTACTAACCCAGCTAATATTCCATTATTGGTACCTGTCATTCATAGACCTGATGCAGTTCGTCCTTTTGGTCGTTCACGGATTACTAGAGCAGGGATGTATTATCAAAAGTACGCTAAACGGACTTTAGAACGGGCTGATATTACTGCTGAATTTTACTCTTGGCCACAGAAATACATCATTGGACTAGATCCTGATGCGGAACCTCTAGAAAAATGGAAAGCAACAGTTTCTAGTCTACTAACCATCTCAGCAAGTGATACTGGAGAAAAGCCTAGCATCGGACAGTTTACGACTGCTAGTATGACACCATTTACTGAGCAATTGAGGACAGCAGCAGCTGGATTTGCTGGAGAGATGGGTTTGACCTTGGATGATTTAGGATTCGTTTCAGATAACCCATCATCTGTAGAAGCGATTAAAGCTAGTCATGAGAACGTACGTTTAGCAGGCCGAAAGGCTCAACGGTCTCTAGGGGCAGGTTTCCTAAATGTAGCTTATGTAGCTGCTTGTTTGCGTGATGAATTTCATTACGAAAGAAGCCAATTCGTGAAAACAACTGTGAAATGGGAACCATTATTTGAAGCGGATGCTAATATGATGACAATGATCGGTGATGGTGCTCTTAAATTGAATCAGGCCTTGCCTGGCTATATCAATGCAGAAACAATTAGAGACCTTACAGGTATTGAGGGTGATATGTCTGCTTCTCCTGTGGTGAAAGAAGGAGATCCAGATGGAACATGATGTCTTACCTAGTATCCTAAAAGAAGTTCAGCAACGCTTTGAAAGTGAATACGGGAAGAGCGAGGTTGTTAGTCGAGCTTTTGCAGAATTACAAGCCAAAAAAGCAACTTATAAAACAGCAAATGAGTTTGCGATAGAAGTTGGAGAGATTCTTTCTAAAGCTCTAGGAGCTTCTCTGAGTGCCGATAAATTACCAGATGGTAAAATGTATTATAATATCGCTCAACGTTTGTTGACGGACGTGCTAGGCCGTAATTATGAGATAATAAGCGGTTATACTAGAGATGTTCAGAAAAAACTAAATACAGATGCAAAAATCAGTTTGAAAGTACAAGTTCCTGAATTGAATCAGGATAGAGTCGCTGGAATAGTTAATCGATTGGCATCTGAGGAAAATTTTGAAGATGTCAGTTGGTTGTTTGGTGAGCCAATCGTTAATTTTTCTCAGTCTATCATAGATGATAGTATTCAAAAAAATGCTGAGTTTCATCATAAATCTGGATTACAACCCGAAATTATTAGAAAATCTTATCTACATTGCTGTGATTGGTGTCAAGAGGTTCAAGGCAGCTATAAATATCCAAAAGTTCCAAGAAATGTTTATAGAAGACATCAACATTGTCGTTGTACTGTTGACTATGACCCAAAAAGCGGAAAAGTTAAAGACATTTGGAGCAAAATTTGGAGAAAAACTGATGAAAGTGATAAGATAGAAGCAAGAAAAGATATCAATGGGAAATCTCAAATGAGCGAAGTGAGAAAACTTGCGCTTCAAGAAGGAATTTCCTCAAACCCTATCAAAAAAAGTCGTAAAAAACTAACAGAGAAGCAAATTATTGATGCTGTTGGTGGTGGAGACAGAACCAAAGGATCATGTTCATCAGCTGCATTTGCTTACATAGGTAATAAAGGTGGTTATACCGTTTTAGATTTTCGAGGAGGGGAAAGTTGTGACTTTTTTGCTAGAAACAGTAGAATCCAAATGATAGGAAATCTTCCTGGTGTTAAAATGCATGTTGTTAAACATACAAATGACTTTACTGCTGTCAGAGAATTGTTGGAAAAGGTAGAATCTGGGAATGAATATTATTTAGCGGCAGGTAGACATGCGGCTATCATAAGAAAAAATGAAGGCCGTTTCGAATATTTGGAATTACAATCCAGAATATCAAACGGGTTTAAACCATTAGATAACATTGTTTTGAAAGAAAGATTCAAGTGTAAAAAAACGCATAGTACCAGACACGGTAAATATGAGGTGGATAGTTGTATTATTGATTCGGATTCATTGAAAGATAATCCTGAGTTCCATAATATATTGAGTTTCATTAACACAGCCGGTTCTAAACAAATGAAAGGAATTGAAGGCCATGAAAGATGATCATGAAGAAATAAACTGGTCTGAATATTGCTATAAAGAAAATCATGATGACAAAATTTGGTGGGTTGATACGTCATGGTTTGCTAGAGGGTTGATGTTATTTACGTTTGATAAGGAAAAGTTCTATAACCTTTTTGAAGATTACCCTCAAAACATGACTTCAGAAGAGGTTGAAATCTTTGATAAAGAAAATCCATATTGGGCTGAATTCTTTTCAGACCGAAAATAAGAATACTGAAGCACTCGAAAGGGTGCTTTTATTGTGGTTTTAATTAGGAGGTGATCCGATATCTCCCAGCGATAGGGTTATCATGCGATTACGATTGAAAGGTTATAGTATGGCTAGGAAAAAACTTGGCAATCAGAATCCTACTCAATCGGTGATTTTAAAATACGTCAAGAAAAATTCATTAGCAAATGAAGCGATTGATCTTTACGAAAAAACTGGTCTTTCTTGCTATTCTTGGCAAAAAAACCTTCTACTACCTATGATGGCTGTTGATAAAAATGGCTTATGGGTGCATCAGAAATTTGGATACTCTATTCCTCGACGGAACGGGAAGTCAGAGCTTCTTTACATTTTGGAGATTTGGGGGCTGCATAAAGGACTAAACATCCTTCACACAGCTCATCGTATTTCCACTTCTCACGCCTCATTTGAAAAGGTTAAACGTTACTTGGAGAAAATGGGATATGTGGATGGTGAAGATTTCAACTCTATCCGTGCCAAAGGACAGGAACGGATTGAATTATATAAAACTGGTGGTGTGGTCCAATTCCGTACCAGGACATCAAATGGGGGTCTTGGTGAAGGATTCGATATGCTGATCATTGATGAGGCACAGGAATACACAACAGAGCAGGAATCTGCTTTGAAATATACTGTAACCGATAGTGCCAATCCAATGACTATCATGTGTGGGACACCTCCTACTCCAGTTTCCAGTGGTACAGTCTTTACTAAGTATCGAGAAACGTGCTTATTCGGTAAAGGGAAATACTCTGGTTGGGCTGAATGGTCTGTGTCTGAGGAAAAAGAGATTGACGATGTGGATGCCTGGTATCATTCAAATCCTTCAATGGGTTATCACTTGAATGAACGAAAAGTAGAAGCTGAGCTAGGTGAAGATAAACTAGATCATAATGTTCAACGTCTAGGTTTCTGGCCTACTTACAATCAGAAGTCTGCTATATCTGAAACAGAATGGAACGAATTAAAAGTATCTGATATTCCTGATCTTGTCGGACAATTATTTGTTGGGATTAAGTATGGACAAGATGGTACAAATGTTGCCATGAGCGTTGCAGTTCGGACGAAAGATGGACGTTTTTTTGTCGAAGTTATAGATTGTCAATCAGTGCGCAATGGGAATGACTGGCTAGTGGCTTTTCTGCGTAGTGCAGATGTGGCCCAAATCGTTATTGACGGTGCTAGTGGTCAAAAGATTCTAGATGAAGAATTAAAGGATTACAAAATTAAGAATGTCATCTTACCAACCGTTAAAGAGATCATAGTGGCAAATGCTCTTTGGGAGCAGGGTATTTATCAAAAAACTATCTGCCATGCTGGACAACCATCTCTATCAAAAGTGGCTACTAACTGCGATAAGCGCAATATTGGTTCAAATGGTGGTTTTGGTTATCGCTCTCATTTTGACGATATGGATATTTCTTTGATGGACAGCGCTTTGCTTGCGCATTGGGCTTGTGTAACAACTAAGCCTAAGAAAAAGCAAAAAATCAGTTATTAAAAAGTAGCAGTCTAAGAACTGCTTTTTTTGATGATAAAATTACCGAACTGCCGGGAAAGCAGGAGAAAGGAGACATGAGAATGTCAGAATTTAAACCAATTACTACACAAGAAGAATTTGATGCTGCTATTAAGGCCCGCTTATCTCGTGAGAAAGAGAAATACGGAGACTATGACCAGATCAAATCTCGTGTTACCGAATTGGAAGAAGAAAATATTAGCTTGAAGTCAACTATTGAAGCTAATAAGCAAAGTAAGGATGATTCAGACAAACAACTCGAAGAAATGCAGAAGCAAATCGCTGGTTATGAGACAGCTAATCTGCGAACTCGGATTGCTTTGCAAAATGGATTACCTTATGACTTAGCTGATCGCTTGCAAGGTGCTGATGAAGAAAGTTTAACAGCAGATGCGGAGCGTTTGGCATCATTCATCAAACCCATTGAACATGTCGCACCAATGCGGAACCTAGAGCCTGCTCTAGAAAAGAATGAAAACACGTCTTATAAAAACCTAGTACAAGGTTTAGTTTTTGAAGAATAAAGGAGTAATATTATATGACAGATCAACTATCAAAAGGTACATTATTTGACCCAATGCTTGTGACAGACCTCATCAACAAAGTTGAAGGTCACAGTTCATTGGCTAAATTGTCTAATCAGCAAGCTATTCCGTTTAATGGATTAAAGGAATTTACATTCTCATTAGATGCTGATGTAGATATCGTTGCAGAAAACGGGAAGAAAACGCATGGTGGTGCAAGTCTAGAACCTGTAACTATTGTGCCTATTAAAATCGAGTATGGTGCTCGTGTATCTGATGAGTTCATTTATGCATCAGAAGAAGCTAAAATCGATATTTTGAAATCATTTAATGAGGGATTCGCTAATAAAGTAGCTCGTGGTATCGATATCATGGCTTTCCATGGTGTTAATCCACGTACTAAACAAGAGTCTACAGTAATTGGTAATAACTGCTTTGATAAAGCTGTTACCCAAACTGTTAATTTCACGGATAGCAATCCAGATGCAAATGTTGAAGATGCAGTGAAAATGATTCAAGGAGCTGACAATATCGTTAGCGGTATGGCTATTGATACTACATTTTCAAGCGCACTTGCTAGCATGAAGAATGCAGCTAATGAGCGCCTTTATCCAGAATTGGCATGGGGAGCAAATCCAGGTGCTATTAATGGTTTACCTGTAGATGTAAATACAACGGTTGGACTTAATGTTGGGACAAACAAGGATGTTGCTATTGTTGGGGATTTCGCCAACATGGTGAAATGGGGATATGCTAAACAAATCCCACTTGAAGTTATTCGATATGGTGATCCAGACAATTCTGGCAAAGACTTGAAAGGTTATAACCAAGTATATCTTCGTGCTGAAATTTACCTAGGATGGGGAATCTTGGACAACAATAGTTTTGCTCGTGTTGTGAAAGCGGGGTAGTATATGGAATACATTAATGTAAAAACAGGGGCTACTATTGTTACTGAAAATGCAATTAGTGGAGGCAATTGGGTTCCAGCCGATCAAGTTGAAAAAAACGTGGGTTCCCAAGAAGAAGCGACAGATAGTCAGGGAGATCTGACTATCTCCCAAATTAAAGCTCGCTTAGATGAGTTGGGCGTTAAATACGACAAAGGAGCTAAGAAGGCTGACCTTCTTGCTCTTTTAGAACAACATGAAGGGTAAATAAAATGACAACATTTGCGACAGTTGAAGACCTTGAAACTTTGTGGCGTTCTTTGAAATTTGATGAACGAGGAAGAGCTAAGGCACTGTTGGAAATTGTGTCAGATTCTCTTCGTGAGGAAGCTAAGAAAGTCAGCAAAGATTTAGATAAGATGGTGCTTGACAGCCCATCTTATCAAAGTGTTGTGAAATCTGTTACCGTGGATGTGGTTGCTCGTACATTAATGACATCAACCGATCAGGAGCCAATGACACAAATGGCTGAGTCTGCTATGGGATATTCTTTTAGTGGCTCTTATTTGGTGCCTGGTGGTGGCTTGTTTATCAAGGAGTCTGAACTAAAGAGGTTAGGCTTCAAAAAGCAAAGATATGGGGTGATTGATCTTTATGGGACGAATTAAAGGTATTACGATCACTCTTATAGAAACCGTTGAGAAGGGAAGGGATGACTTTGGTCATCCCATTTTTGAGGAAGTTGAAACTTTGGTGGATAATGTCCTTATATCTCCATCTTCAACGGAAGATATCACAAGCCAGATGAATCTAACTGGACGGAAAGCAGAGTATACTCTAGCAATACCAAAAGGTGATCTTCATGATTGGGAAGATAAAGAAGTTTTATTTTTCAGTAAGAGATGGAAAACTTTTGGTATTCCTCTTGAAGGGATTGAGGAAATGCTTCCTTTGACCTGGAACAAGAAGGTGATGGTAGAACGCTATGAGTGATGTTAAGTTTAAGCTTAATCGTGCAGGAGTGGCTGAATTAATGAAATCTGCCCCTATGCAAAATGTCCTTTCGCAATATGCATCTGATATTCAATCTAGATGCGGTGATGGATATGTAAAAGATATTCATGTAGGTAAAAATCGTGCTAATGCAATGGTTAGTGCAAAGACCTATAAAGCTAAGAAGGACAATATGAAAAACAATACTCTTTTGAAGGCGGTGAATTAAATGATTGAAATTGTTATCAAGAAATATCTTGACGGTCATTTATCGGTACCGTCTTTTTTTGAGCATGAAACAAACATGCCACAAGAGTTTGTAATCCTTGAAAAGACTAGGGGAGCCAAGAAGAACCACGCAAAGACTGCAACCTTTGCTTTTCAGAGCTATTCAACCAGCATGCAAAAAGCTGCTGAATTGAATGAGAAAGTAAAATCAGTTGTCGAAAGCATGATTGAACTGAATGAAATCAGTGGAATCCACCTGAACAGTGATTACAATTTCACAGACACAGAAACTAAAAAATATCGTTATCAAGCGGTATTTGACATAAATTATTTTTAAGAAATGGAGAATGGAATGGGATCAGAAGCTCAAACTACTCAAACAACATCGTCATCATTAGTGACGACAGCAAAACCTAAAATTGGGGGGGCAATCTATTCAGCACCTACTGGGACTCCTCTACCAACAGATGCTACAACCGCCTTAAATGCTAAATTTTTATCTCTAGGATATATCTCAGAGGATGGCTTGGAAAATGAAAATAGCCCTGAATCTGAAAACGTCAAAGCATGGGGTGGTGACATCGTACACTCCTCACAAACAGAAAAACCCGATACTTTCACTTATACATTAATCGAAGCATTGAACGTCAATGTGCTTAAGGAAGTGTACGGTGCTGATAATGTTAGTGGGGATCTTAAAACGGGTATCACTATCAAGGCTAATTCAAAAGAATTAACTAGCCATTGCGTTGTGGTAGATATGATTTTGAAAGATGGTACTATGAAACGTATTGTTATTCCTCAAGGAAAAGTAACAGGTATCGGAACTATCTCTTACAAAGATGCTGAGACAGTCGGATACCAAACAACTCTTACAGCATTCCCAGATGGCGAAAGCAATACTCACTACGAATACATCAAAGGAGCTTAATATATGTCAGAAACTAAATCATTTAAAGGGACTACTAAAACAGGTTTTCCATTCGATATCAGTATGGAACGGATGGAAAATTATGAGGTCGTAGAAACTATTGCTGAAATCGATGAAAACCCTCTTGTACTACCTCGGTTGCTTAAATTGTTACTTGGTGATCAGGTGGCAGCATTGAAAGATCACGTCCGTGGTGAAGATGGAATTGTACCAACTCAGAAGTTGATGGATGAAGTACGGGACATCTTCGAGTCACAGAATGTAAAAAAATAGTAACCCTTTCCAGAATGATCAAAACTGATGAAGATGCTTTGATTTGTGATTTAGCTGAGACGTATCGTATTTATGATTACAGACAGCTACCTGCATATCAGGTAGCTGTTTTTTCATTTGGTCTGCGTGATGATTCAAGGATAAAAGTTGCAATGTCAGGGCAGAATGTACCAACTGATCTATTAATCCAGGCAAGTATGTTGGATCGGCTATCTATGCTTGTATGGATGAAAACCAAAGATGGACAACAGGGTAAAAACCGTCCGGCTTCAATGGTTGATAGTCTTCTCAAGGTTGAGAAGGAAAAGGAACAGATGGTATTTACATCTGGAGAGGAATTTGAAGAATACAGAAGTAAATTGTTAGAAAAGATTGGAGGTGGTAGTTAGTGGCGACAGAATTAGGTCAAGCATATATCCAAATTATGCCATCAGCTCGTGGAATCAAGGATATGATTAAGAAAGAGCTTGGCTCTGAAATACCACAAGCAGGGCAGGAAGCAGGGGAAACTTTGAGTTCTAAGATGCTAAGTGTCGCAAAAAAAGCAATAGCAGCCGCCGGAATAGGTAAATTCTTTTCTGCATCATTGACAGAAGGGGCCAATCTTCAACAGTCATTAGGAGGGATTGAAACCTTATTTAAAGGTTCTGCTGATACGGTTAAAAAGTATGCTAATGAGGCATATAAAACAACAGGGTTATCAGCTAATGCCTACATGGAGAATGTAACAGGCTTTAGTGCCAGCCTTCTTCAATCGTTAGGTGGTGATACTCGGAAGGCAGCAGATGTTGCTAACATGGCTATGGTCGATATGGCAGACAATAGCAATAAGATGGGGACATCTATGGACCGTATCCAAGATGCTTACCAAGGATTCGCAAAGCAAAACTATACAATGCTGGATAACCTTAAGCTAGGGTACGGTGGTACAAAAACTGAAATGCAACGCTTACTAGCCGATGCACAAAAATTGACTGGTGTTAAGTATGACATCAATAATCTATCTGACGTGTACCAAGCTATCCACGCTATCCAAGAGAATCTAGACATTACCGGTACAACTGCTAAAGAGGCGGCGACTACTTTTAGTGGATCATTTGCTTCCATGAAAGCAGCTGCTCAAAACGTCTTAGGGAAATTAGCTCTCGGTGAAGATATTATGCCTTCATTACATCAACTTTTTGAAACCGTTAAAACATTCCTTGTAGGTAATCTTATTCCAATGGTATGGAATGTGTTAAAAGGTATTCCCCAGGTTTTAGCTGGTGCACTCGGTGAGCTTATGCACACGCTTTTCGGAGACTACATTGGAGAAAGCATTATGAATGATCTTTATGATGTTTTTGATAAAGTAGGTGGAGTGGTTAGCACTATTTATGATATGATTTTCGGATCATTGAGTAAGAAAGATAATATAGATTTTTTAAAGAAGCTAGGAATTGACGAGAAAACAGCTAGTAGCATTGTGAACATTGGAGATAATCTTCGTACCATGTTCGAAAATATTGGTGCTGTTATCAGTAATGTTGCTGGTATTGTTGGTGATTTTATTAGTGATCTTTTCGGACTTGCTAAAAGTAAAGATAGTGTTGGAGGAGTAGCTTCAGCATTTGAAGGCATAACTAAAGTTTTAGCTGATGCATCAGGAAAAGTAAAAGATTTTACAAAGTGGATGCATGAGAATAAAACAGTTATGGATATTGTTAAATCTGCTCTAGCCGGAGCCTTAGCAGGTTTTTTGGCATTTAAAGCAATTACAACTATTCAATCTATTATCACAGGTTTCAAATCAGCACTTTTAGCAGTCAAAGGCGCAGTTTTAGCTTTTAACGCTGCAATTGCTGCTAATCCACTCGGAGCATTAGTAGTCGCTATTACTGCTGTCGTAGGTGCATTAGTCTGGTTTTTCACCCAAACAGAAACGGGTAAGCAGATTTGGAGTGCTTTCGTTGATTTTGTAGTAGGCTTGTGGAATGGGCTTGTAGAGTTCTTTTCTGGTCTATGGACAACCATCTCAGAAGGTGCAATAAACCTTTGGAATGGGGCCGTGGAAGTCTGGAATAGTGTGATTGAAGGAATAAAAATTGCTTGGAACGGAATAGTGGAATTCTTTGTTGCTCTGTGGGAAGGTATTTCTAGTACAGCTACAGCTGCATGGACCACAATTACAGAAACGGTAATGGCTATTGTCCAGCCTTTTATTGATGTCTTTATGTCGATTTGGAACGGAATGAAAGATGGTCTGAGTCAGATTTTCGAAGGCATTAAAACGATTTTTAGTGGAGCCTGGGAATTAATAAAGAGCATTGTAATGGGGGCAGTATTATTTATCATTGATTTAGTAACTTTAGATTTTAAAAAAATGGGTGAAGATCTAGGATTGATTTGGGAAAGTATCAAATCTGCAATATCAATGATTTGGGATGGTATCTGTACTTATTTTAGTGGAATCATTTCTACAATCATAGGGTACTTCACTGGTGCTTTCGAAGGACTAAAGACATTTTTATCTGGAATTTGGGATTCTATAAAGGAAACTGCAATAGCAATGTGGAATGCTATATGTCAAGCTATTCTTGGCATTATAGATGCTTTCGTGGCTAGCGCAAAAGCTCTTTGGGAAGGTTTTAAATCTTTCATGTCAGGATTATGGGAAGGCATCAAATCTACAGCAATAGGCATGTGGGAAGGCATCAAATCAGGGCTTGGTAGTATTTTTAATGGAATTGTAAGTGGCGCACAAAACGCATGGAACACCATGAAAAATGGAGTCAAAGACCTATGTTCTGGTATTAAAGGTTTTTTCTCTGGCCTAGCAAATATCAACCTTTGGGATGCTGGTAAAGCTATTCTTAATGGTTTCTTAGGTGGATTGAAAAGTGCGTTTAATGGTGTTAAGAATTTTATTGGTGGTATTGCTGGTTGGATTCGTGACCACAAAGGACCTATTTCTTATGACCGTAGGTTATTAATACCTGCAGGTAAAGCTATCATGGGAGGATTTGATGCCTCTTTACAAAATAGTTTTAAAGATGTGCAAAGAACTGTCGGAGGAGTAGCTGGATGGATTTCAAATGCATTTACAGGAGATGATTTTGATTTTAGTTCAGGAGCATCTTTCAGTAGAGACATCACATCTACATTACAGATGCCTAACTCAAAATATGACCCAACCGAGTCTAGAATGGTGTCTGAGATGATGATTCTAAGATCAAGTTTAGATACTTGGCTTGAGAAGATATCAAACAAAGAGTCTAATACTTACTTAGATGGAGAAAAATTAGCCATCAATGCCTATCAACGTCAAGGACGAATCATGGCTAGAGAGGGGATCTAATGGCAGTAAATTATCTGATTATCAATACTTTTAACACAAACACTATATCAGATAGTGTTGTGACTGATTTTGGAGATATTAAAGGTGCTATCCCTCGATATGATGAGCAGAAAAAACTATTTGGAATGAATGGCCAGTATAACATTGAAGATGGTGCTTATGATGGATATGAGCGTACTTTGAAGTTATTTGTTAAGCGATATGAAGATGCTCAAGCTATTATTAACGCATTCCAGAAACAGGACAATGTATTGGAATTTAGTTATCAACCTGGTAGCATTTACTATGCTGATTTACTTGAATCAGAAATCTCGCTTCATGGGCAAAATAACTGGATCGTAAGTATCAAGGTGTATCAACATCCTTTCAGATATGCCAAAAATATCCAAGAAGTCGTATTATCAGGACGTGGCACGGTTACTAACCCAGGTACAATCTATTCAGAACCCATCATTACGATTGAGGGCCTAGGAGAAGTAACCCTAACGATTGGCAACCAGACAATGGGATTAAATCTATCAGGTGGAGCAAAAATTGACTGTAGGCAGCGGAAACAAAACATTTATACTTTGAATGGTGAACTCAAGAATACCTTGCGAACAAGAGGTCCTTTTTTTGAACTGCCAAAAGGAGTTATAGGTGTAACTACATCTGGTAATGTTTCCAAAATCAAAATTCAAGGGAATTGGAGGTATATCATTTGATTTATTTAAAAGAGGGGAATATCCCTCTTAATTTGTGTACGGATGATGACATCAGCCAGCAAGAAAATAATACTTATCAACTCACCTTCAAGTATCCTGTTAGTGATGAAAAATGGAGCCTGCTTCAAAACGAAGTTCATTTGTTGGCAGATGATTTATCAGGTGAACAAGAATTTGTAATCATTGATATCCAAAAAGAACACGGATATATCACAGTATATGCCAATCAAGTAGCAACGTTGCTAAACGGATATAGTATCCGCAAGATCAATGTAGATCGAGTGAATGGTTTTACTGTGATGAACAAGCTAGTAGAAGGGCTAAAGAGAGAATGCCCTTTTACTTTCTTTTCTGACATATCCGAATTACATACTCTAAACATAGAGAATACGTCAGTAATTGATGCACTCCTGAAAGGACAACATTCAATTGTTGGTCAGTGGGGTGGTGATTTAGTCAGAGATAAATACTCAGTGAGATTATTAAAAAATGGAGGGATTGAGAATCAATCTCTTTTTATGTATAAGAAAAATCTTTCTGAGTACAAAGAATCCACTACTACTAAATCACTTAAGACTAGAATTCATTTTCGTAAGGTCATTACTGCATCTGGAGAGGGAGAGAAGGACCAAGTTCTTGAGGCTACTGTAGATAGTCCACTTATAGATAAGTATAAGCATATCTATGAGGATGATATGGAAGTACAAGACCAGGATGTTAAAACCATTGAGGATTTAAAAGAGTATGGCAAGAAATACTTTCAATCAAATCTTTGCGATTTGCCAGATGAGAGCTTAGAGATTGATGTGTTGGGTTATGCTGATCAACCAGTAAAACTATTTGATACAGTATCAATCTTTTATGAACTCTATAATGTTGATATTCGCAAAAAGATTACCAGCTATAACTACAGTCCAATGTCTAAAAAGTTGAAGAAGATTGGATTTGGTAAAATCTCACGCTCGCTAGGTGGTGCGATTGGCAAAATCGTTGACGATGTAGTCAAAGAGAAAATTGCTAGTCATGATGCCGAATACGAGGCTAAGGTTCAAAAATTAGTTGATAATGCTAATGCTGAATATGAGAAACGAGCTAAGGAGATTGAAAATAAGGTCACAGATGGCATTGAGGAAGCCAAGGCTAAAGCTGAAGTAGTCAAAGAAGAAATTTCAGCACAAGTCACTGAGAAGATTAAGGCAGCAAACCAAGCAAACAAAAATGAAATTGTAGAAGAGTTTAGGGCTCAATACAATGGCATTGAAGTCAAAATGGAAGGCTTGAAGACTACAACTGACCAATTAAAGACCAGTGATACAGATATTAAAAAACTGATCAATGACTTTAAAGATCAGACACAAAGCCAATTTTCTGGCATCCAAGGCGCACAATCCAGATTTGAGCAGACGACTGAAAAAGCTATCTCAGACCTAACCAATGTCACAAGTGGCAAAGCAGATCGCTCTTATGTCGAGCAGACAGTGAATGGTATCAAAGAAGAATTCACAACAATCGGAGTTGCAGGCGGTCCTAATATGCTCAGAAACTCAAGAGCAGATGAAGGACTTAAATATTGGACTGAAGCTAATAACAAATTAGCATTCACAGCCCATCAATTCTACTTCAATGGCCAGAAGAAGATGTTTGAATTGCGTCCTGGCGCAGTCGTCCAAAGCCCACGCTTTATTGTGAAGCAAAATGCTGACTATACTTTAAATTTTTTAGGCTTTGATAACAATTCAAAAATGTTTAAGGTCTATTTCTGCAAACGTAGAAAAGGATCAACAGCAGATTTTGAAGAAAAACAACTAATCTATGATGGAAAACCAAGAAGGACAGATGGGCCTATTTTGGATGAAAGTAGAGCAATCAAAAAATCATTCCAATTTAATGTTGGAAATTTTGATGATGGTTATCTTCAATTTGAATACGATAAAAACAATCCCAATAAGTGGGGCGGGCTATTTATTACCGAGCTTGATTTCTACGAGGGGGACAACGACCGTAAATGGCAGCCTGCTCCAGAAGATCAAAATTATTTGGTAGAGCAAGCACAAGCAACATTTGAAAGGACAGTAGAAGGCCTATCTACTCAATTAACTAAATTAGAAACCAAGACTGGCCCAAGCGGTGAACTTGAACAACGCATGCTGTCCTACTCTGAAAAAGCTGCTTTAGATGCTCTGAAAGCGACTAGACAGATTTTAGAGCAAGGTTATGTTGCTAAATCTCAATACACTGAAGATGTAGCTGGAATCACAAGAAGATTTGATGAAATCGTGCAAGCCGGGGAAAATCTGCTCAAGAACAGTGGTAATCCTCAAAATGTTGAGGGCTGGGGCTACTATGAACCTGGTTCAAATCCAGCAGTAACAGTCTCAACCAATCCAATATACTACAACGAATCAAGGAAGCTTTTCAAGCTTAATAATCCAACCGATAATGGAAAAGTTGCAGCATCCCAACGCTTCAACGTAAAAAGAAATACAACGTACACTATTTCATTTGATGCGATTGGTTCAGAAAATCTAAAAAATGCAACATTCTACTTCCTAGCAAGGAAGAAAGGTGAAACAGGGACATTCTCAAAAGTATTCACCCTTGCTGACAAGATCACAGTGCCACAAGACAGAATCACACGCTACTATTTCACGGTCAACTCCGAAGACTACGATGAAGCATTTTTGCGATTTGACAACAATGGAACCTCAAACGGACAAACCACAAGTCTCTATTTTGGGGACATTGATGTGTATGAGGGATCTATCAAGAGAGCCTACCAACCGCCCACAAATGATGGTTCATCCGTGATTGAAGCCAAACTTGCTGAATACAAACAGACAGTAGATGGACAATTTACAACAATAACCAACCAAATAGGTGACATGTTGAGAAAAACGGATATCCAGATCACCCCTGGTCAAATCAGTTTTGGTATTGGTAAGGAAATCAGCGGAAGAACCATCAGTTCCTTGCTAGTGCAAGAGCCAGAATCCATTGCTTTGATCGCTCAATTGATCAAAGTGAAAGGTGATATGGTAGTTGATGGATCCATCACAAGCCGGCATCTAGCTTCTCAGAGCGTTCGGACAGGACACATGGAATCCGGATCAGTCACTACTCAGATTCTTGCGAGTAATGCAGTAACCGCAGATAAATTGTTAGTAGATTCTGCCATGATTAATAAGCTTGTATCAAATCAAGCATTTATCAGAGAGTTGACTTCACAGAAGGCATTCATCACTCAATTAAACTCTATTGACATCGCTTCAAATCGTTTCACTGGCGATAGAATAGCCTCTTCTGATGGAACATTAACTTTTGATTTGGTAAAAAATCAATTAACAATGACGAGCAACACAGCTTCGATATCAAGAGAAGATGCTGGATATCCAACTCAATTCATAAGATATGAGTCTTCTATCGAAAATGGGGAAAAACATTCCAAAACAGTCATTGGTAGCAATCGAAATGGTTCAAAAAATTGGAACTCTGTATCGTTTTCGGGAATAGTAATCGATAACAATTCTAATAATGGTGTTGATAAGCTTTATCAATACGGTGACTACAACAATATGCGCCATGCTTCATCTAATGATGGCTGGAACTTCGGGGTTGTATCTCAAACATTAACACCTGGAATTTGGAATAAAAATTCTGAAATTTGGTGCAGGCATTTTGTTATTCCAAAGACAACAAAAACAGATACGGATAACCCAGCTGAATTCATCCGTCTTGATGAAAGCGTGGCCGCTTTGTGGAAATTGTGGGCCCACGCTATTGGTCAAGTAACAATGACCACAGCTATGACTAATAAAATTAAAGGAATGTTGGATGCTTTCTCTTACAGTAGAGATCATATCAGATAAGAAAGGTAAAGAAATGAACGAACAAACCCATGTATCAATCATCATAGATCTAGCCAATCAATTGGCTAGTAAATTAATCAACGAAGCTGAATTTAGGGCACGATTGACTGAAGCACAGCAGGATAAAGCACAGCTCATTCAAGAGCTGGAAACATATCGCTCTGTTCTTGAATCTGATAAAGATTTGAAGGACCTATTTGAAGAAATCAAAAAGAAAAATGAGGTAAATGCTAATGAATTATAAAGTACAGTTCAAATCCTATGATCCAGTAACTAATGCCACAAAGGTTTCCATCAAACAAGATTATCCTTACCGTGTATTTGAAGAATCCCTTCCAAGCAACCGCATGGGAGATGAAGAAACAACCCTTGTGGAAGCTGTCTTGAATCTTGTCCGGATGGAACTTGACCCTTCTGGCGCTATCGTGGCACTTAAGAAAGAACTTGATAAATCTGTTGATGCCAATAAGAACGCTATTCAGAAAATTCAAGAACTCACTCAGGAAAACGAAAAGAAAGATGTCCTAATTCAAAATAACAGAGCACTTGCTGATTGGTCTGTTCTTGTAGCTGTGACCAATCAAGACAACCCACTTGATCCAACACTCTACAAACGAGCGCTTGAACTTGTGGAAGCTGCTCAAGTAGGTAAAACCTACAAACAGCATGACATCTTCACCCTCGTGGATCCTGATCACACTGAAAAATACAGTGAAGGAAAACGTGTGTTAGTACAAGTCAACTATGATTTTGTTTATAATGGCGAATCCATCAAAGACTTGAAAGGCCCACTGCTCCAAAATGGCAAGCTTGCAATTTACAATTGGGAAGTACCAAAAGAAAATAAGCAAAACAAACCATCAGGGGACCTTGAAACTCAACCAGTAGCACACCCTGAATCTTAATTGATTGGAGTGTGATTGATGTATCAAGAACCGGATGGAATCTTTGGAATTATCGAAGTAGTCCGTGACTTCTATGATCACGGAATTGATGAACACATGATTGTATTTCTCTTGATGGCCATTGTGGCTCTAGATATCGTTTTAGGTGTAGCTAGAGCGTGGGCCTATCATGAGTTCTCAAGTAGAAAATGGAGAAAAGGGTTAGTAAGTCACACAGCTATGATTTTAATAACAGCCATTGGCTATCCATTCGCTCTATACATGAATCTTGGACCCGTAGTTGATGCCTTCATTGTCGCAATGATGGCAGCATACGGTTCCAGTATTCTGGCCAGTCTTTCAGCTTTAGGAGTTGAAATCCCTGGTCTAGATCGCCTTGTAAAACAAAATATTGATCATGAGAAATTTCAGTTAAAAGATGGCTTGGAAGAGCCTAGTAATTTAATCAAAAAGGAGAAAAGAAAAAATGAATCAAATCACTGATATTGTAACAAGTAGCGCAATGAGTATTCTTGTAATTTTGGTTGGAATTGTTGTCCAAGCAGTCAAGAAATATCTTCTTACTCGTGGAGGAAAGAAAGCTCTTGAAGTTGCTGAAATCCTTGCAAAAAACGCTGTGAATGCTACTGAACAAGTAGCAGGAACATTGGGTATTCATGGCAAAGACAAGATGGAGCATGCTAAGACAAGCTTGATTGAGGGACTAGAAACATACAACATCAATTTGACAAACGATCAATTGAACACATTCATTGAAGCTGCTGTCAAGCAAGCAAATGAACAATGGAAGAAATGAGGCTCTAAAATGGTAGCAACAAATGATATTTTAAATTATTCAGAATCTTTGGCTGATCAAGGTGTGGGGGCTGATGCAGACGGTGCATACGGGACTCAATGTGTAGACCTACCGAACTCAATTTCTATCAATTTTTTTGGAAAAGCTCTCTGGGGAAATGCCATTGATCTACTTAACTCAGCCGCTGGGTTAGGATATGAAGTAGTATATGATGCAGTAGGAGTCAATCCACGAGCAGGGGCCATCTTCGTCATGGATACACAATATCTGTACGGTCATCCATACGGTCACACAGGAATTGTGATCGAGGATAGTGATGGAGTCACTATGAGAACTATTGAACAGAACATTGATGGCAATGCTGATTCCCTCTATGTCGGAGGTCCTGCACGATATAACACACGCAACTTTGATGGAATTGTTGGCTGGTTCTATTTCCCAACTGATGACACATCTGTGGCATTTGAACAGCCAGAACCAGCAAAACCATTGACAATTGAATCAAATGGATTCAATCCAGAAACAGGAACATTTACTGTTGAGGTATCCGCTTTGAATGTACGAGCTGAAGCAGGTCTTGGAGCTGAGATTGTAGCCGTATACAGTACAGGCCAAGAAATCAATTATGATGGCTGGCTTGACAACGATGGCTATATTTGGATCTCTTACATTGGCGGTTCCGGAAATCGTAGATATGTAGCTGTAGGACAATCTCAAAATGGCAAGCGTATCAATAGCTTTGGATCTTTTAGTTAGATATTAGTTCTCACCCTCCCAAATCGGGAGGGCTTTTTTATTTTGCTCTGAAACTAGTCATTTAAAACAATCATGAAGATACAAGCATGGATTGACGCTGGAAATTACACTTTTAGCTACGACTACAGTGGCTTGCTGGACGAGTTAACTGCAGACATCGAAGAGGGCCTAACCGACGAATACATTTATGTCGTTCGTGGTGAATATAATGAGATTATGGAGAAGCGCATGATTATTGATTATTGTTGTAGTCCAGATGAAATTGAAGAGGGAGATCTTGCTGAGAAGATGTTGACTGAAGCAGTAGTAGAAGAAATGGAAAGAGATAGCAGTATATTTTAAAAACCACTCATAACGAGTGGTTTTTCTGTTATAACAGACATTTTAGAGATTGTCCATTACAACGGCAAACAAAAAAGCACTCGGGCTCGTTCTCTCAATTATGCGAGCAATGAATACGATTTTTTCAACGTTTCGAGTATTGACTAAAATTAATAGAAATCATTTTTAATTTTTGTTGTAAAAGATTAAAAAAAGTTATAAAAAAGGGTTGACTAATGCATTGAAATGCGGTATAATTAATAATGTAATGAGGTGATACAAATGGACAACCTAGACGAGTGGCTAGCAAGGGTCACAGTCGGTATTGGAATTGCAGTAGCAATTTCAAAGGAAAGTCGCTCTTGGTACCAAGTGCTAAAAGAGCAAAATAAAAAAGCGAAAATCGCTCCAAAGTTTCGCAGACGTAGGAAGAGATAATCGCTAAAGGGTAAGAGAGCGAAAGCTCTCCTTGCCTTTCATTGTATAAGAAATTGGGGAAAAAATCAAGATGAAAATTATTCTAGTTGCAGCAATCATTGCGATCGCTATCGCTTGGTATTCAGGAGATAAAAAATAATGAACAAAGCAGATTTGAGCAAAATCCAAAAATTACTAAAAACTGTAACTGCCTATAAGATTTCAAAAGCTACTGGGATAGGCGATACAACAATCAGCAGATGGGTAACAGGTAAAACCCCTATTAAAAAAATGAGTTTAGAAAATGCTATCAAATTGACGAATTTTGCGGAAGAATTAGAGAAGAAAAATAATAAAGATGCTTGACGAATGTTCTGAAAAATCCAAGTATGGACAGATTATGACTAGTGTGGTCGTAGACGAATTTAAGAGAGGTAGCCTATATTTTTAAACCACTCAAATGAGTAGTTTTTGCCTGTTATAATAGAAATTTCTTAAAATGTTGGTTATAACAGCAAATATACTATTACATTTTTCAGTGTGATTGATACCCAAAATGATACCCATGTTTTATAAACATTACATTTTTTTATAACTATTTTATCATGAAAACCTTGAATTAATAAGGCTTTTAATCC
>OIEJ01000224.1_pt1 | contig 28984 bp, 25 predicted proteins | sample 1581791 | NCBI WGS metagenome assembly OIEJ01 (sample SAMN03281019, study PRJEB24777) | human gut metagenome | isolation source: fecal sample PR141 from 1 month old male Chinese infant, vaginal delivered... | place: Singapore | collected 2005-11-08 | reverse complement strand
TAGATCGCTCGTCGGCAGCGTCAGATGTGTATAAGAGACAGGTATAGATAGCAGGCCTTGATGGCCAACAGGGCGCTGTCGCTCTGCGTGTGGTTGGCGATATAGCCGCTGGAGGAGAGCAGAACGCCGGTGATAGCCCCGGCACCAGCCATCGCCACCTTGCCGAGAAAACCGTTTATCGAGGTCAGGATCCCTGCGGTATTAATCCCGGTTTTCCACACGCCGTAATCCACCGGGTCGGCCTGCATCGAGAAATAGATAGCCGTGCGTTGGCCGGCGCCGAGGGAGAGGATCACGGCCCCGACGATCAGTCCCAGAACGTGGGCGCCAGACACCATCATAATCCCCATCCCGAGCAGATTGACCGCGCTGGCCACCAGATAGACATGACGTTTTTTCATGCGTCGGGCCAGAAGCGGGACGGTGAGGGTGCCGAGCAGGGGAACGAAGGTGGAGATCCCGGCGATAACCGCCGTCAGCTCGGTATTCCCGACGTAATAATGGAAGAAGTACACCAGGGCCCCGGTCTGAAAGAAAAAGGCACCCCACATCAGAAAGATATTGCTGGCGAAGACCCACCACGGACGATTGGCGCGCAGACTAATCCAGGCGCGTTTCAGGGTCATGCGCTCCCCGGTAAGGGTGATCTTTTCTTCGACGTTGCGAAAGCTCACCAGCAGGAAAAAGGCCGCCAGTACGCCAAAAATCACCGCGGTATAGAGGAATCCCTGCTGCTGGTTGCCTTTGCCTAGCATGCCGACCAGCGGCAGCGTAGCCACGGCGACGATGGTGGCGCCAAGGGAGCCCAGCAAAATGCGCACCGCCGACAGCGTGGTGCGTTCTGCGGAATCACTGGTTAAAAACGGCAGCATGGCGCAGAACGGAATATTCACCAGGGTGTAGAGGAACGACAGACACAGATAGGTGACAAAGGCGTACAGCAGTTTGCCGGTGGTGCCGAAATCCGGCACATAAAAGGCCAGAATACACAGCAGGCCAAAAGGCAGGGCGCCGATCAGCAGCCAGGGGCGGCAGCGCCCCCAGCGGGTGGTGGTATTGTCGATCACCAGCCCCATCAGCACGTCGGCCACGCCGTCTACCAGCCGGGTGACCAGGAACATCAGGCCGACATAATAGGCCGGGAGACCCATGACGTCGGTGTAAAAGAACATCAGATACAGAGAGATCATCTGCCACACAAGGTTGCAGGAGAGATCGGCAATGCCATAGCCAAAGCGCTGCCGCCACAGGGTAAACGTTGTTTCTGCCATAAATCACTCGCTTATCGTTGTTGTTAAAGTCCGTACTGGCGAATAAACCAGGCCGGGGTACAGCTCCACGCATGGCAGTAACTGTTGATAAGCTTACTGCCATACGGGGAAAAGTCAGGATGTTGGGGGTCGAAAATTTCCCAGAAGGTGTCGGCGCCATAGGCGACCATCGCCCCCCAGTAGGCTTTGATCTCCGCCACCGCCTCCTCGCGCAGGCCGGACTGTAGCAGGGCAACAATGTGATGATGACGCAGGTACGGGGTGTTCATGGCAATGGCGGGCGGCTGCTGCTGCAGGCGGCGCATCAGCGCCTGACGCTGCCCGGCGGTGCCAACTTCCGCCAGCACCAGCCAGATCTGCGACGCCCATGAGACCTGACGCACGGCGCCGCTGATAAACACCTGCCGCTCGTTGTCCCACAGGTGGTGGAGGGCGGCCTCCTTCAGCTGCCAGAGCGTGGCAGTGTAGTCAGGTACCCGCTGCGGTTCAAAACGCTGCGCCAGCCAGAGGGCGCGCTGCAGACAGTAGATGAGCACCCCCTGCGCCGAGGCCTGTTTATTCAGCTCCGCCTGCCAGTCGATAAATACCCACCAGTCATCGCTGTCGCGCACCAGCCCCTGAGAATCGCAGCGGGTCAGCGCCAGCTCGATTTGCCGCCGCGCCGTGGGCCACAGCTCACCGACGGTTTCCGTGTCGCCGGTGCTTTGCAGGTAGTTATAAAGCACGTCGACAAAAAACAATGAGTAATCAAACAGAAAGGTGTCATCGGCGCGTACTTCTGGCTGAACAAAGACATTGGCGGAAACCATGCCATCTTCCCGGGTATGGCCAGCAAAGAGATACAGGCAGCGGCGGACCAGATCGTGGTGGCCGAAGGTCACGTCATTCACCTGCGCCTGCAGGCGCAGGTCGCCCAGCCACAGCCGACGGTCGCGTTTCGGCCCATCTTCAAACACCTCCTGCATGCAGTTTTTCAGGGTACGAACGGCAACGTCATCAATGGCTTTCAACTGCGGATCGGCGATGACCGCCGGGTGCGGGCTGCCGGCAGAGGTGACGGTTTCCAGAGCGATCTCATCGAACTGCAGACGAAACTTGCGCGACAGCGCTTTGACCTCCACCTTCAGGTAGCGCAGGCAATAGCGACGTGGCAGAGCGACCCGGGCGGGCAGGACGTCAAGCCACAGATCCTGCTGCTGCAACTAGCTGCTGCTCAGCCATCCCTGGTATTCGCTGAACGGCTCACAGACTTCGCTCAGCGTCTCGCCGAAGGTGAAGTGCAGATGGGCCGGGGCATCGGGCGGGCTGCCGACGCTGCGGCAGCTGAACTGCAGGTAGCCAACAAAATGGCTGCCAAAATCAATAATGATGCTGTCGCCGACGTTGAGCGGTTGCTGATAAAACTGCTCCGGCGTGCAGACGGTATTCCCCCGCCAGCCGTTCAGCGCTCCTGGTTCAGCGACGGCCTCGACGATGGCCTGCGGCGTCTGGCGCAGGCGTTGCAGCGCGGGCGTCAGGTCGGCCGCACGCTGTAAAAAGCGCGGGTGACGGATCATCGCCACGCTGGAATTGTATTGAATTGCTTGTGACATACTGCGTCCTCTCCGTTAGGTTAGGCGCAGCATAGGCCGTCGTCCGGCGCGGCTACCACTCTGGCAATGCCAAACCGTCAGTGAAAATGGCAGGAATAATGAGGTGGGGGCGCTGGCGATCACAAATCCGCACATCGGGCGCGTGCCGAGGGCCGGAATAGATTATCGTGCCCCTGCGCCATAGGTTGTTCAGGATTTGCTGTAATGATGACACTGACCGTTGAGTATTATTTCACCCATCCCCAGGATAAGCTCGGCATGTACGCCAGTGACCCTGAGGATAATAGCCAGGAGCATGGCCATGAATTTGCCGAACTGGTGATCGTCGAGGAGGGGCATGGGTTACACGTTATTAATGGTCGCCCGCTGTATATCCAACAGGGAGACGTATTTTACGTCCAGCCTGGCGATGTGCATTATTATGATGAGCTGGGGACGCTGAAGCTGATTAATGTCTTAATTAATCCGGCGGTGGCCTTTGGCTATTTACAGCAGATGGAGGGATTGCTGCAGCAATTATCCGCGCAGCGCGCCGCCTGCTATGGCTGGCTGGCGCCGGAGACTCGCAGCTATTGCCGGGAACTGGTGGAAAAGATATTTTCCCCGGCGCTGAGGGCGGCGGATAATACCCCGCTACGGGAGTCTCTCTTTTTCCAGCTGGTGACCACCATTCTCACAGCCGAGTCGGAAGCCGAATATAGCAGCACTCGCTATAAACTGCATAAATTACTCACCTGGCTTCAGGAGCACTGTTTCGAAGAACATAACTGGCAGCAGCTGGCGGAGCAATTTCATCTCACCACCCGCACCGCGTTTCGCCATATTAAAGAGGCCACCGGATTAACCCCGGATAATTATCTGAAACGTCTGCGGCTGGTCTCCGCGCGGGTCAAATTACGCGAAACGGAGATGACCATTACCGAAGTGGCTTATCTGTGCGGCTTCGCCAACAGCAACCACTTTACCACCCTGTATAAAAAAGTGTTTGGCCTGACCCCCAGCGCCGATCGCCGCCGCCCACCGGGTTAAAAGGGGGCCGCAGGCCGGGCAGGGGAAAACCGGCCGCCCGCGGCAAGTCACTCTTATTCGTCGAGGGAGTTTGCCCGCACATGACGGCCGCTGGCGACAAAATTGCCGGTGCCAAGATGATGCAGGGTATTGAGCTTATCGTCGTCGAATTGCCAGCGTCCGGTGACGAATGCGCGCTCATCGGCGGCGGCAGAGACCACCTCCCCGAACAGGGTGTCGTACTGGGTCTGGGCCGCCGTCGCCGGCAGCAACCGGCACTCCATCCATGCCAGACATTTCTCCTCGATCAGCGGCAGCCCCAGCTCCGGACCGGTTACTACCGGGATCCCCCAGGCATTGAATTTGTCCTCATCGCGGCCGCTGACGCTGCCGACGGCGTAGGTCCAGCTGGCGGCTGCGACGCCGGGAACCACAATGCCGAAGGTGCCATTGCGCTCGATGATCTCCCGCGTCCAGGTGCTTTTATCCACCACGATAGCCACCCGCGGCGGGGCGAATTCCACCGGCATTGACCAGGCGGCGGCCATAACGTTGCGCCGGTCGGACGGGGCATCGTAGCTGGTGATCAAAATGGTTGGGCCGTGGTTGAGCAGACGGCTGGCGTACTGCAGTTCAACGTGGCGAAAGCGGCTCATAGGCGTTCCTTGAATAATGGGTCGGTTGGCAGGTAACACGTTAAGCCGCAATGAAAATGTAATCAATACGTCATCTCGTCTGACTATAGTCGCCAGCACTAAGTCCCAAAGAGGATCACAATATGTTGGCTCCCCTGATGCTATCCCAGGTGAGCGTGCCCCGTCGGATGTCGGCCGCCGGGCAGGTCTCGCTGTCCCGAAAGGGAGGGCGATGATGCGCACGCTGACCCCTATCACCCTGCAGGCGGTCTCTTTCGCCTTCGCAGAGACCCCCATTCTTGACCGCTTCACGTTGCATATCGAACCCGGCCGCATCGTGGCGCTACTGGGCCCTTCCGGCTGCGGCAAAAGCACGCTGCTGCGTCTGCTGGCCGGGCTGAGCGTGCCGGCCAGCGGCGAAATCCGCTTTGGCGACAGGCTGGTCGCCCGCGCAGGATGGGGATTGCCCCCGGAGCAGCGCGATATCGGCATGGTTTTTCAGGATTATGCCCTCTGGCCGCATATGAGCGTGGCGCAGAACGTCGCCTTTCCGCTGCGCATGCGCGGCGTCTCCCGCAGCGAACGCGAGCGCCGGGTCAGCGAGGCGCTGGCGCGGGTAGGCCTCAACGGCTTTGCCGAACGTAAGCCTTCAGGCCTCTCCGGCGGTCAGCAGCAGCGGGTGGCGCTGGCGCGGGCGATCGTCGCCGCGCCGCGGGTGCTGCTGTTTGATGAACCGCTCTCCAACCTGGACAGCGAACTGCGCGAATCGCTGTGTGGCGAAATGAGCCGCCTGCTGCGACAGCTCGGCATCACCGCCCTGTATGTCACCCATGACCGACGTGAAGCCGAGCTGTTAGCCGACCAGATTGTCTATTTATCCGCGGGCCGCGTGGCCGCTGTCCGCGCCGTTACGCCAACCTCAGGGGAAGTTGCATGAACACCGTTATGACCGTTAAGAAAGGAGTGGTACTCGCGATGGCTCTCTCCGCCATGATGCTCTCCAGCGCCCATGCGCTGACCGTTTACACCGCCGGACCCGGCTCGCTGGCGAAAAGCCTGGCCAGCGGTTTTGAACAACAGACCGGGGTGAAGGTGACCGTTTTTCAGGCCACCACCGGCAAAGTGATGGCCCGACTGGAGGCCGAGCAGGCCAACCCGCAGGCGGATGTGCTGATCTCCGCCTCATGGGATACCGCCGAAGATCTGCACCAGCGGGGCTGGTTGTTGCCTTTTGCGAGCGCCAACGCCGACCAGGTACCGGCGAACCTGAAATCGGCGGACTATATCGCCCAGGGCGTCTCCGCCCTGGGTATTGTCTGGAACAGTAAAAGCGGCACCCCGGAACCGAAAGAGTGGCGGGATCTCACCCAGCCGGCGTTTAAAGACAAGGTGACCACCCCCGACCCGGCGCTCTCCGGCGCGTCGCTGGATTTGCTGATCGGGCTGCAAAACAGCATGGGCGACCAGGCCTGGCAACTGTTTGACGATCTGAAAAAGAACGGCATGGTAGTAAGCGGACCCAACGCCCAGGCGGTGACGCCGGTGATGCAGGGAGCGAAAGCGGCGGTGTTTGGCGCGGTGGATTATGTCTCCTACGGCAATATTCAGCAGGGCGAGTCGCTGAAGGTGATCTTCCCGGCCAGCGGAACGGTGATTGCCCCGCGCCCGATGATGATCCTCAAAACCAGCCAGCATCCCGGCGAGGCCAAAGCCTTTATCGATTACGTGCTGTCGCCGGAAGGTCAGGCGAGGGTTGCCGATGCCTGGCTGATGCCCGCCCGCCGCGACGTGGCGGCTAAACGTCCGCTACTGGACGCGCTGAAGGTGCTACCCACCACCAGCGAGGGCAGCAGCGAGCGGGGCGCCGTGCTCGCCCGCTTCAGTCAGCTGTACGCGCAGTAATTGATCCCGTTTCTCCGGCGCTGGCCGCCGGAGGACCCTCAGCTTCAGGAACCGGTTGTGAAACAAACATTCCTTTCCGGCGCGACCCTTGCCGCCCTGGTGATGCTGGTCGCGTTACCGTTAGTGTTTATTCTGCTGCAGGCGATTTTTCCCCATTTTAGCGCCGGTTCGCTCGGGGACGCCTTTGGCGGCATCCCGGCGCTGCTGGCCGATCCTCAGCTGCCGGCGATGCTCGGCGGTACGCTGTGGATCGCCGCCGGCGTGGCGCTGGTCAGCGTAATGATTGGCCTGCCGCTCGGCATCCTGCGCGGTATGTTTTCGCTGCCGCTGCCCCGGCTGTGGGATCTCCTGTTTTTGATCCCCTTTCTGACGCCGCCCTATATCTCGGCGCTCTCCTGGATGCTGGCCCTGCAAAGCCAGGGCTATCTGCAGCAGCTGACCGGCTGGCAGCTGAACGATCTGCTGTTCAGCCGCAGCGGGATCGTGCTGGTGATGACCTTTAACATATTTCCGGTGGTGTACTTTGCCGTCTCCCGCAGCCTGCTGGCGAGCGGGACCCGGCTGGCGGTGGTCGCCCGCGTCCATGGCGCCAGCGCCTGGCGCGCCTTCTGGCACGTGACGCTACCGATGCTCTCTCCGGCGCTGGCGGCGGGGATGCTGCTGGCGTTTACCCTCGCCATCGAGGAGTTTGGCGTACCGGCGGCGCTGGGCAGCCGGGCGGGAGTGGTGATGCTGACGGTCGGTATTGAGAAAAAGCTGGCCGACTGGCCGGTGGATCTCCCTGGCGCCGCGCTATTGTCGCTGCTGCTGATGGCGGTGGCGTTGTTCGCCTGGTGGCTGCAAAGGCGGCTGGTGGGGGAGAAAGAGGTCACCAGCGACACCGGTAAGCCGGGGGAGAACCACGGGGCATTGCTGGGCTGGATGACGCTGCCCGCCGTGCTGGCGATGGCGGCCGTCGGCGGCCTGGCGGTCGGCGTCCCCGCCGTCTCGATGATGCTCACCAGCGTGATGGGCACGCTCTCCGGTGGCGTGAGTGTTGAGAATGTCACACTGCGTCATTTCGCGGCGCTGTTTGACCAGCAGGGAGATGCCCTGTCGGCCCTCGGCACCAGCCTGTCGCTGGCCCTGGGTTCGGCGCTAATCGTCGGCGCGCTGGGCCTGCTGGCCGCCTGGCTGGTGATGGTGCAGAAGATTAAAGGGCGCGGGATGGTGGACGCGCTGTCGCTGATGCCGGCGGCGCTGCCGGGCGTGGTGGTGGGGGTCGGTTTGATCCTGCTGTGGAATCAGCCCTTCTGGCCGCGCTCGCCCTATAACACGCTGTGGATGCTGCTGCTCTCCTATTGCTGCCTGCTGTTGCCCTGGCCTGTGCGCTATGTCGGCAGCGCGCTGCGCCAGCTGGGCCCGAACCTTGAGCCCGCCGCCAGGGTGCACGGGGCGTCGCCACTGCAGGCGCTGCGGTTGATTGTCCTGCCGCTGGTCTTTCCGGCGCTGCTGGCGGCGATGCTGATGGTCTTCGCGGTGGCCTCCCGGGAGCTGGTGACCTCGCTGCTGCTCTCTCCGGCCGGTACGCAAACCGTGGCGGTGTTTATCTGGCGCCAGTTCGAACAGGGTTCCGTCGGTCAGGGCATGGCGATGGCCAGCCTGACGTTGTTGACCGGTCTGGTCCTGATGCTGACGGCGCTGGCGCTGATGCAGCGCCGCACGCGCGGTTAACGCTAAGCGCACAAAAAAGACGGTCGGCGCGGAAAAATAGGCTATAAATGTCGGACACCTACAGCTGGAGGCCCTGATGAGTCCCTTTTTACGCGCCTATTTTTCCCGTCTGAGCTGGACGGGTGAGCCTGATGTTTCCATCGATACCCTGCGGGAACTGCATCTGCAGCATAACAGCGCCATCCCCTTTGAAAACCTCGACGTCCTGCTGCCGCGTGAAATCCACCTTGACGATGGGGCGCTGGAAGAGAAGCTGATCGCCGCCCGCCGCGGGGGGTATTGTTTTGAACAGAATGGCCTGCTGGAGCGCGCGCTGCGCGAGATAGGCTTTAACGTCCGCAGCCTGCTGGGCCGCGTGGTGCTGGCCAACCCGCCGCAGATGCCGCCGCGTACTCACCGTCTGTTGCTGGTGGAAGTGGCGGGGGAGCGCTGGATCGCCGACGTCGGCTTCGGCGGCCAGACGCTGACCGCGCCGATCAAACTGCTGGCCGATATCCCACAGCAAACGCCGCACGGCAGCTATCGTCTGGTGCATGAAGGGGATGAGTGGACGCTGCAGTTCAACCATCACGAACACTGGCAGTCGATGTACCATTTCGATTTAGGCCGCCAGTATGCGTCTGATTATGTGATGGGCAACTTCTGGTCGGCGCACTGGCCGCAGTCCCACTTCCGTCACCATCTGCTGATGTGTCGTCATCTGCCGGACGGCGGCAAAATGACCCTCACCAACTTCCACTTTACCCACTGGGAGAATAACCATGTGGTGGAGAAGATCGATTTTGCCGATGTCTCCGCGCTGTATGAAGCGCTGCAGACCCGTTTCGGCCTGGGTGTGGACGATCCTAAACATGGCTTCAGCGAAGCGGCGCTGGCGGCGGTGATGGCGGCGTTCGATACCCATCCGGAAGCCGGAAAGTAAATCTCCTCATGCCCGGCGGCGCTGCGCTTGCGCGGGCCTGCGAGGTATGAGCCTGTGAGAGGACCCTGTAGGCCGGATAAGGCGTAGCCGCCACCCGGCGAAATTACAGGAACCGTGCCTGATATCTTGCCCGGCGGGCGCTGCGCTTGCGCGGGCCTACGGGTATGAGCCTGTGAGAGGACCCTGTAGACCGGGTAAGGCGACAGCCGCCACCCGGCGAAATTACAGGTACCGTGCCTGATATCTTGCCCGGCGGCGCTGCGCTTGCGCGGGCCTGCGAGGTTTGAGCCTGTGAGAGGACCCTGTAGGCCGGGTAAGGCGACAGCCGCCACCCGGCATAAAACCTGGAGCCAGGTACGATAAATACCCGAACTTGGCGCGAAGGCCTCGTCCGGGCTACCGGTAAGGATGAATGGTAAACGCCGCCAGCGCTCAGCGCCGGGAGCGTACCACCTGGTAACGCCGGGTGAAATATTCCACCGGCGCGCTCCAGACGTGAACCAGCCGGGTGAAGGGGAAGATCAGAAAGATGGTCATTCCGAGCACCAGGTGGACGCGGTAAATCCATGCGACACCGTCCAGATGCGCCGAGGCGCCGCCGTGGAAGGTGACCACCGCCTGCGCCCAGTCCACCAGCTTGAGCATTTCGCTGCCGTCCGGATGCTGGGCGGAGAAGGGGATGGTCGTCAGCCCCAGCGCGCACTGAATCAGCAGAATGCACAGGATCAAAATATCCGCGGTCGTGGAGGTGGCGCGAATTCGCGGGTTGGTCAGGCGGCGCATCAGCAGACCGATACCGCCTACCAGGGTCAGCACGCCGCATACGCCGCCAAGGATCATGGCCATCAGCTGCTTCTGGGACATCGGCAGGAACCACGAGTAGACCCAGTGTGGGGTCAGCATGCCAAAGAGATGGCCAAAGAAGATGCCGAGAATGCCGATATGAAATAAGTTCGACCATAGCACCATCCCGCGCTTATCCAGCATCTGGCTGGATGAGGCGCGCCAGGTATACTGCCCGTAATCGTAGCGCAGCCAGCTGCCCACCAGAAAGACGGTGCCGCACAGGTAAGGGTAGATATCGTAAAAGAAGACGTTCAGATACTGGATCATTTCGGGCCTCCGGCGCGGATGTCAACGTACTGCGGCGCCACATCCTGACTAAAGCGTCGTTGATAAGCTTGCATCGACGAGCTATCGCAAGCGGTCGCATTATCTTCGATAAACTTCACCTGCTCTTCTTCCCACACGGCGTCCAGCGCCTGACGGGTATCGTCGCGCTTTTCTCCCGCCACCTGTTTTGTGACACTGTCACTGGTGAGCGGGCTTTTAGCCAGCGCCAGCAGGGCGTCAAACAGCTGGTAGTACGGGCAGGCTCGCTGCTTAAGACGGCCGCCGATCAGCGCCAGAATCGGCGCGATATTCTGCAGCCCCTCCCGAGCCTCCGCGGGAGGTAGAATACTGAGATACTCCAGATACAGCGGCAGATGGTCGGGCAGCTCGCGACAATCGATCTGCAGACCCGCCTGCTGATACTGATTCATCAGGTCGACCATCGCCTGGCCGCGGTCGCGGGATTCGGCATGCACATGTTCAAACAGCAGCAGCGAGGTGGCGCGCCCGCGCTCGAACACCTCGCACCATTCGGCCTGGCGATCCAACAGCGGAGCTGTCAACAGCTCACTGACAAACGGCGTCAGGGAAGGGACATCGGCCCTGACCAGCGCCAGGGCGTCGTCGCGGTTCTCCCACAGTAACTCGTCGGGGTACTCCAGCAGCAGACCGATCACTTTCAGGATCCGCATCACTCGCCCTCCCCATGCTTACGCACGCCGCTGACGTCGATGGCGTCGATCCGCCGGCTGTTAAACAGGTTGAATTTCGTATCTGACCCGTGGCAGCCATCGCCGAAGGTAAAGCCGCAGCCGTTACGTTCCGGAAAGGCATCCTCCGCCAGTTCGCGATGGCTGGTGGGGATCACGAAGCGGTCTTCGTAGTTGGCGATCGCCAGATAGCGATACATCTCTTCGACCTGCTCAACGCTGAGGCCCACCTCTTCAATGGCCCGGGTATCAGTGACGCCCTCGACGGTTTGCGAGCGCTTGTAGTGGCGCATCGCCATCATCCGTTTCAGCGCGCGCAAGACCGGTCCGGTATCGCCGGCGCTCAGCAGATTCGCCAGGTATTGCACCGGGATGCGCAGACTCTCAACCGCTGGCAGGATGTTGCCGTTGCTCGGTAAGCCGCCGGCGTCGGCAACCGACTGGATCGGCGACAGGGGCGGCACGTACCAGACCATCGGCAGGGTGCGATACTCCGGATGCAGCGGCAGGGCCAGCTTCCAGTCCATCGCCAGCTTATAGACCGGAGACTTCTGCGCCGCCTCAATGACGTTGTGCGGGATCCCTTGCTTTAGCGCTTCCTCGATGACCGCCGGATCGTTTGGATTAAGGAACACCTCGCACTGGCGCTCATAGAGGTCGGTTTCATGTTCGGTACTGGCCGCCTCTTCAATACGGTCGGCGTCATACAGCAGTACGCCAAGATAGCGGATGCGCCCGACGCAGGTTTCTGAGCAGACCGTTGGCTGCCCGGACTCAATGCGCGGATAGCAGAAGATGCATTTTTCCGACTTACCGCTCTTCCAGTTAAAGTAGATTTTTTTGTACGGGCAGCCGCTGATGCACATCCGCCAGCCGCGGCATTTATCCTGATCGATCAGTACGATGCCATCTTCCTCACGCTTGTAGATGGCGCCGCTCGGGCAGGTGGCCACGCAGCTCGGGTTGAGGCAGTGCTCGCACAGGCGCGGAAGATACATCATGAAGGTATTTTCGAACTGGCCGTACATCTCTTTTTGCATGGCTTCGAAGTTACGGTCGCGGGCGCGTTTCTCGAATTCGCCGCCGAGCAGCTCCTCCCAGTTCGGGCCCCAGTTAATCTTATCCATACGCTCGCCGCTGATCAGCGAGCGCGGGCGGGCGGTCGGCAGATATTTGCCCTCCGGCGCGTTGTGCAGGTGCTGGTAGTCATAGGTAAAGGGTTCGTAGTAATCGTCGATCGCCGGCAGCACCGGGTTGGCGAAAATCTTCGATAATACGCTGACCCGATTGCCGAGGCGGGGCGTCAGCTTACCGCTAATGCCGCGGATCCAGCCGCCTTGCCACTGATCCTGGTCCTCCCAGTTTTTGGGGTAGCCAATGCCCGGTTTGGTCTCCACGTTATTGAACCACGCGTACTCCATGCCTTCGCGGCTGCTCCAGACGTTTTTACAGGTGACCGAGCAGGTGTGACAGCCGATGCATTTGTCCAGATTCAGCACCATTCCAACCTGAGAACGGATTTTCATTTTTTCGCCTCCTGTACCTGATCGCGACCTTCGTCATCCAGCCAGGCAATATTCTTCATTTTGCGGATCATGATGAACTCGTCGCGGTTCGATCCGACGGTGCCGTAGTAGTTAAAGCCATAGGCCAGCTGGGCGTAGCCGCCAATCATGTGCGTTGGCTTCGGACAGACGCGGGTTACCGAGTTATGAATGCCGCCGCGACGACCGGTCACTTCCGAACCCGGGATATTCATAATCCGTTCCTGAGCGTGGTACATCATGGTCATCCCCGGCGGCACCCGCTGGCTCACCACCGCCCGCGCGGTGAGAGCCCCGTTGGCGTTGAACGCTTCAATCCAGTCGTTATCTTCAATGCCCAGCTCTTTCGCGTCGGTTTCGCTAAGCCAGACGATCGGCCCGCCGCGCGACAGCGTCAGCATCAGCAGGTTTTCGCTATAGGTGGAGTGGATCCCCCACTTCTGGTGCGGCGTCAGGAAATTCAGCGCTTTTTCCGGAAAGCCGTTTGGCGGCACGGCCTTCATCTGGCTGACGCTGCGGGTATCAATGGGCGGGCGATAGGCTACCAGGCTTTCGCCGAAGGCGCGCATCCACGGATGGTCCTGATACAACTGCTGGCGGCCGGAGAGGGTGCGCCATGGGATCAGCTCATGCACGTTGGTATAACCGGCATTGTAGGAGACGTGCTCGCTTTCCAGTCCCGACCACGTCGGGCTGGAGATAATTTTGCGCGGCTGCGCCTGAATATCGCGAAAGCGGATCTTCTCATCCTCTTTATTGAGCGCCAGATGGGTATGATCGCGGCCGGTAAACTCTCCCAGCGCCTGCCAGGCTTTCACCGCCACCTGGCCGTTGGTTTCCGGGGCGAGGCTAAGAATAACTTCGGAGGCGTCAATGGCGCTGTCGATCCGCGGCCGGCCTTTGGCCGGACCGTCGGGCTTGACGTAGTTAAGCTTGCCGAGGAAATCGACTTCGCTTTGCGTATTCCACGAAATGCCTTTCCCGCCGTTGCCAAGCTTATCGAGCAGCGGGCCGAGAGAGGTGAAGCGTTCCCAGGTGGCAGGATAGTCGCGTTCCACCAGGGCAATCGACGGTGCGGTTTTCCCGGGGATCAGATCGCATTCGCCCTTGCGCCAGTCAAGCACCTCGAACGGCTGCGACAGTTCGCCGGGGGAATCATGCTGCAGCGGGACCAGTACCACATCGGTCTCTTTGCCAAGATGGCCGACGCAGACCTGCGAGAAGGATTTAGCGATATCCTTGTAGATCTCCCAGTCGCTTTTCGCCTCCCAGGCCGGGTCGACGGCGGCGGAGAGCGGGTGGATAAACGGGTGCATGTCCGAGGTGTTCATATCGTCTTTTTCATACCAGGTGGCGGTCGGCAGGACAATATCGGAGAAGAGACAGGTACTGGACATGCGGAAATCCAGCGTCACCAGCAGGTCGAGTTTTCCCTCAATCGCCGCGGTCTGCCACTCGACTTCCTCAGGTTTTACCTCATCGCTGGCGCCCAGTTCATCACCCTGAATACCGCTGTCGGTCCCGAGCAGGTATTTCAACATGTACTCATGCCCCTTACCGGACGATCCCAGCAGGTTTGAGCGCCAGATAAACAGGTTGCGCGGATGGTTTTTGCCGCTATCCGGCTGCTCGGCGGCAAAGCGAATATCGCCTGATTTTAACGACTGGACGGTGAACTCCGCGGGGGAGAGCCCGGCGGCCTCGGCCTGCTGCTTAATGGTCAGCGGGTTGACGTTGAGCTGGGGCGCAGAAGGTAACCAGCCCATCCGTTCCGCACGGACGTTGAAGTCGATAAGGCTGCCGCTAAATTTGCTGGCGTCGGCCAGCGGCGACAGCAGCTCCTGCGCGGTCAGTTTTTCGTAGCGCCACTGGCTGGCGTGGTTGTAGAAATAAGAGGTACTGTTCATCTGCCGCGGCGGACGACTCCAGTCCAGGGCGAACGCCAGCGGCAGCCAGCCGGTCTGCGGGCGCAGTTTCTCCTGACCGACATAGTGCGACCAGCCGCCGCCGCTCTGGCCGACGCAGCCGCAGAATACCAGCAGATTAATCATCCCGCGGTAGTTCATATCCATGTGGTACCAGTGGTTCACCCCGGCGCCGAGGATAATCATTGAGCGGCCGTGGGTCTTATGCGCCGTATCGGCAAACTCGCGGGCGATTTGTTCGATATGTTGACGCGGTACGCCGGTGATCTGCTCCGCCCATGCCGGGGTATAGGCTTTGACCTCGGCGAAATCCTTCGCCGCATTGACATCGTCAAGCCCGCGATCCAGACCGTAGTTGGCCAGAATCAGGTCATAGACGCTGACCACCAGGCCGCTTTCGCCACTGGCCAGCGTCAGCTGTTTAGCCGGTAGCGGGTGAAGGGTCACCGGTGACTGCGCTACGCTGCGAAAATGCGGGTTTTCGTTGCCGCCAAAGTAGGGGAAGCTCACCGACACCACGCTGTCGCGAATATCCAGCAGCGACAGCTTAAGCTCGACATCTTTGCCGTCTGCCCGTTGTTCGAGATTCCATTTGCCTTTTTCGCCCCAGCGAAAGCCGATGGAGCCGTTCGGCGCCACCAGTTCGCCGTCGCTGTTATAGGCCACGGTTTTCCATTCCGGGTTATTACTTTCCCCGAGACCGTCAAGCAGGTCGGAAGCACGCAGCATACGGCCCGGCGTATAGCTGCCGTCGTCGCGCGGCTCGAGTATCACCAGCATCGGCATGTCGGTGTAGGTCCGGCAGTAGTTGAGAAAGTAATCGCTCGGGTTATCGAGGTGGAAGGCTTTGAGGATCACATGGCCCATGGCCATCGCCAGCGCGCTGTCGGTGCCTTGCTTCGGCGCCAGCCACTGGTCGCAGAGCTTAGCGACTTCCGAATAGTCCGGCGTGATGGCGATAGTTTTGGTGCCCTTGTAGCGCACTTCGGTAAAGAAGTGGGCGTCCGGGGTTCGGGTCTGCGGCACGTTGGAGCCCCAGGCAATAATGTAGCTGGAGTTGTACCAGTCGGCGGATTCCGGCACGTCGGTCTGTTCGCCCCAGGTCATCGGCGAGGCGGGGGGCAGATCGCAGTACCAGTCATAAAAGCTCAGGCAGGTGCCGCCAATCAACGATAAATAGCGAGTGCCCGCGGCGTAGGAGACCATCGACATCGCCGGGATCGGCGAGAAGCCGGCGACGCGGTCCGGGCCATAGTGTTTGATGGTCCAGACGTTGGCGGCGGCGATGAGCTGGTTCAACTCTTTCCAGCTGGAGCGGACAAAACCGCCTTTGCCGCGCGCCGCTTTATAGCTGCGGGTTTTTGCCGGATCCTGCATGATGCTATCCCATGCCAGCACCGGGTCGGGATGCTGCGCCAGGGCTTCGCGCCACAGCTCAATCAGTCGTTTACGCGCCAGCGGGTACTTCAGGCGGTTGGCGCTGTAGAGATACCAGGAGTAGCTGGCGCCGCGCGGGCAGCCGCGCGGTTCGTGATTTGGCAGATCCGGCCGGGTGCGCGGATAATCGGTCTGCTGGGTTTCCCAGGTAACGAGACCGTTTTTGACGTAAATTTTCCAGCTGCAGGAGCCGGTGCAGTTCACACCGTGCGTGGAGCGGACAATTTTGTCGAACTGCCAGCGTTGACGGTAGCTATCTTCCCAGTCACGGTTGTTGTTGTAGACCTGGCCGTGGCCGTTGGCAAAGGTCTCGCCCTTCTGCTTAAAGTAGCGAAAGCGATCCAGAAGTTTACTCATGACATTTCTCCTGCTCCGATGATGTCCGGCATCGTGCCACCCGGCCGGATGAGCGAACGAACTCGTAAGGCCGGATAAGGCGTAAGCCGCTATCCGGCAGATAAATCGTTATGGTTAAGCGGGTTTACGGCGGCCGTAGACCAGCCAGGTCACCAGCACGCAAACCACATAGAAGACAAAAAAGACTTTCATCGCGCCAACCGGTGAGCCGGTCATCGCCAGCGAGGTGCCGAAGGCTTTCGGAATAAAGAAGCCGCCGATGGCGCCGATCGCCGAGATAAAGCCCAGCGCGGCAGCGGTATCGGTGACCGCCTCGTGCTGCGCTTCTTCATCGCTGCCGCCGCGCTGTTTTACGCTGTCGATGGTGAGCTGGCGGAAGATGACGGCGATCATCTGGAAGGTGGAGCCGCTTCCCAGACCGGCGGTTAAAAAGAGCCCCATAAACACCACGTAGAAAGCGAGAAAGCTGCCGGAGCCGCTGCCTGGCAGGGTCAGAAACAGCAGGCCGGTAAACAGCGCCATCAGGACGAAGTTAACCAGCGTCACCCGCACGCCGCCGAGACGGTCGGAGATGATCCCGCCGAACGAGCGCGCCAGCGCGCCGATGAACGGTCCAAAGAAGGCGAGCTTGAGGATATCGACCGCGGGAAACTGGGTTTTCGCCAGCATGGCAAAGCCGGCGGAAAAGCCGATGAACGAGCCAAACGTCGCCAGATAGAGCAGGCTTAACAGCCACATATGCGGTCGCTTGAGCACGGGAAGCTGATCGCGAATCGAGGCCTTTGAACCGGCGATATCGTTCATGCCGAACCATGCCGCGACGGTGGCGAGCAGCAGCAGCGGTACCCAGACGAGCGCCGCATTACTCAGGGTGATTGTCGAACCATCGGGCTGGGTGACGCCATGGACGCCGAGAAAGGTGAAGAGCGGCAGGAAGATGACCGCCGGGGCGACCATCTGCATCACGCTTACGCCCAGATTGCCAAGGCCGCCGTTGACTCCCAGCGCGCTGCCCTGTTTCGCTTTGGGGAAAAAGAAACTGATATTTCCCATGCTGGAAGCAAAATTCGCTCCGGCAAAACCGCACAGCAGCGCAATAATAATAAATACCCAGAACGGAGTAGTAATATTCTGGATTGCCACCCCTAACCAAATACAAGGCACGATCAGGATAACGGTACTTAATACGGTCCAGTAGCGCCCGCCAAAAAGGGGTACCATAAAGGAGTAGGGGACCCGTAATATCGCGCCGGAAAGTGAAGGCAGGGCGGTTAATAAAAAAAGCTGGTCGGTGGTGAAATGAAAACCGACCTTATTGAGATTCACCGCTACGGCGCTGAATAACATCCATACGCAGAAAGCAAGCAGCAGGCAGGCCACTGATATCCATAGATTTCTTCGCGCAATGGCTTGGCCTTTATTTTCCCAGAACGCCTTGTTTTCAGGCCGCCAGTTGTTCAAAAGGTAATGATTATCTTTATCATTCTGCACCGACATATTGCCCTCTACTTGCCCGGAAAGGAGTAAATAAATAAGGTCAACAGCTGAATACAAGGGGATAGTGAATAACGCTTAATTTGCGTTATCTATGAAGCGTAGATAAAAAAAACGTGCTGACAGAGAGCACGTGGTAAGCGTAGCGGAATTAATTGTTACTAAATGTAAATATGCCTAAAACAACTCCAGCGTAATCATCTTATTTACATAGCGGCTAAACGCCGCCTCATCCAGGGCCTGCGCGTCCAGCGCATAAATCCCGTCGAGGCCGCACACCAGGGCGATAAAGCGCCAGGCGATATCCGCCGCAGGCTCAGCCGACCGAAATTCGCCGCTGGCGAGGCCCTGCTCGATGATGGCGACGGTCTCGGCATGCCACATATTCATGGTCAGCAGGTAGGCCGCTTTGATGTCCGGATCGCTGTCGGCCAGCACCTGGCCTTCGCGCCACAGGCGGATATAGGGTTCCAGTCGGCCATCCTCGCTGCCGATCATCGAGAACAAGCGCTCGCGCCAGCTGGCGTCCTCAGCCACCAGCGGCATGTCGAGCATCTCGCGGATCAGGCGGATGAAAACCTGCGCTTTCAGCTCGCCGATGGAGGTGAAGTGGTGGTGCAGCTGCCCGGCGGCCACCTGGGCTTCGCGGGCGATCTGCCGCACGGTCATGGCGGCAAAGCCGCCGCGCAGCGCCAGGCGCATGGCGGCCTGCATAATCCCTTCCCGTCGCGCATCACGTTGTAAATAGTGCATAGAACCCCGCTGTCATCTGGCTTTGGCCGAGTGTAACAAAAAGTTGGACATGTGTTCAACAATCCGGCAGGATCGCCATCCTGGACGTGTGTCCAATATTCAATATTGATTGAGGTACAAGCTATGTCACGGCAATGGATGACGCTGATGGCGATTTTGCTGGTTTATATTCCGGTGGCGATTGACGCTACGGTGTTGCATGTGGCCGCGCCGACCCTCAGCGTGGCGCTGGGTAGCAGCGGCAATGAGCTGTTGTGGATCATTGATATCTACTCATTAGTGATGGCCGGCATGGTGCTGCCGATGGGCGCCCTTGGCGATAAGATCGGCTTTAAGCGCCTGCTGCTGCTCGGCAGCGCCATTTTTGGCATCGCCTCGCTGTGCGCCGCGCTGTCGCCGACGGCCATGACGCTGATTGCCTCACGCGCTTTGCTGGCGGTGGGAGCGGCGATGATCGTCCCGGCGACGCTGGCCGGGATCCGCAGCACCTTTGCCGAGGCCAGCCAGCGCAATATGGCGCTGGGGCTGTGGGCAGCGGTCGGCTCCGGCGGCGCAGCCTTCGGCCCGCTGGTGGGCGGTATCCTGCTGGAGCATTTCTACTGGGGGTCGGTGTTCCTGATCAATGTGCCGATCGTGCTGGTGGTTATCGCGATTAACGCGAAAGTGGTGCCGCGCCAGCCCGCGCGCCGCGAACAGCCGCTCAATCTACTGCAGGCGCTCGTTTTGATTGCCGCGATCCTGATGCTGGTGTTTAGCGCGAAATCGGCGCTGAAGGGCCAGCTGGCGCTGTGGCTCACCGCGCTGGTGGCGCTCGGCGGGGCGGCGATGTTAACCTGGTTTATCCGCAAGCAGCTGTCGGCGGCCCGCCCGATGGTGGATATGCGCCTGTTCACCCATCGCATAATCTTAAGCGGGGTGATGATGGCGATGACGGCCCTGATTACCCTGGTCGGTTTTGAGCTGCTGATGGCCCAGGAGCTGCAGTTTGTGCACCAGAAAACGCCGTTCGAGGCGGGGATATTTATGCTGCCGGTAATGGTGGCCAGCGGCTTCAGCGGCCCGATTGCCGGCCTGCTGGTGTCGCGGCTTGGGCTGCGCGAGGTGGCGACCGGCGGGATGCTGCTCAGCGCCTTCAGCTTTCTCGGCCTGGCGTTGACCGATTTCAGTACCCAGCAGTGGCTGGCCTGGGGGCTGATGACGCTGCTGGGCTTTAGCGTGGCCAGCGCGCTGCTGGCCTCCAGTTCCGCGATTATGGCGGCAGCGCCGAAGGAGAAAGCGGCGGCCGCCGGGGCGATTGAAACCATGGCCTATGAGCTGGGCGCCGGTCTCGGCATAGCGCTGTTCGGCCTGATCCTGACCCGCAGCTACAGCGCCTCTATTGCGCTGCCGTCTGGCCTGAGTGGCGCCATGGCGCAGCAGGCGGCGTCATCGATTGGCGAGGCGGTGAGTCTGTCCCAGGCGCTGCCCGCCGGGGTGGCGCAGGCGCTGATGGCGGCGGCGAAGACGGCTTTTATTCAGGCTCATAGCCTGGTGCTGGCGACGGCGGGTGTATTGCTTCTGCTGCTGGCCGCCGGGATCTGGCGCAGCCTCGCCACCGTGGCGAAACCGCAGTCGGCGCTATAGCTGCAGCGACAGATCCATCGCCGCGCGCCGTAGCGGAGCGAGGGCCTTCTCTTTTAACGCCGCGGCGCAGACCGTCGCGGCAGGTACCCCGACATTCAGGGCGGCCACCACCTGACCGTGACGCGACAGCACGGGTACCGCCAGCGAGCACAAGCCTACCTCGATCTGCCGGTCGGCGAGGGCATAGCCCTGCATGCGCACCCGAGCGATCTCTGCACGTAAACCGGACAAATCGCACAGGGTATGCGGAGTGTAGCGAATAAGCGTAGCCCGTGACAACGTCACTTCCAGCTGTTCCTCCGGCAGCGCGCTCAGCAACACCCGCCCCATCGACGTGGCCCACGCCGGCAGGCGGCTGCCGCGCCCCAGATCGATGCTCAGTAAATTATTGACCGCCGCGCGGGCAATATAGAGCACGTTATCCCCGTCGAGCGTGGCCGCCGAACAGGATTCGCCGAGCGCTTTGCCAAGATTATCCAGCGCCGTCTGCGCCACCTTGGCCAGCGGCGTGCCTGCCAGATAGGCGTGGCCGACGGCCAGCACCCGGGGGAGCAGTTCATAGCTACGGCCATCCGGACTGTGCACCATGCCCAGCGCGGCGAGGGTATACAAACAGCGGCGTACCGCCGCGCGCGAGATTTGCGTTTTCTGGCTGAGCTGGGAAATGGTCAGCCGCTGGCGCTGGGGGGTGAAGGCGTTAAGGACCTCAAGCCCGCGGGCCAGAGACAGCATAAAGTTAGGGTCGTGCTCGGCCTGCCTGGCGCTCAGCGTATTGGGTATATTGTCGCTCATCGCATCCTTCTCCGTTGCAGCGTAAAGCTCACGGCAGATCACTATACCTTGCGCAAAATGGGGCGCGCTGAATTGTGCCGGTTTTACCACCACGATCACATTAATAACCGTCTTTTAACAAACGCGTCGATAATCGCACAACATTTCGATTATCGCCGTTGACCATCCGCCAGGCTGAACCCTATTGTCAATGGCACAGACCCCCGTTATGGATGTGGGTACAAAAAGTTATATATCTCATCAGGAACAGAAAATGACTGCCACCGTAGAGCAAATCGAGAGCTGGATTGTGGATGTCCCGACCATCCGGCCGCATAAATTGTCGATGACCACCATGGGCTGCCAGTCGCTGGTGATTGTGCGCCTTACCCGTTCCGACGGCATCTGCGGCATCGGCGAAGCCACCACCATCGGCGGCTTGAGCTATGGCGTTGAGAGCCCCGAGGCCATCTTGTCAGCGATCACCCATTATCTGACGCCGCTGTTGAAAGGGCAGCCGGCCGATAACCTGAATGCGCTGACCGCCCGCATGAACGGCGCCATTAAAGGCAACACCTTTGCGAAGTCCGCCATCGAAACCGCGCTGCTCGACGCCCAGGGCAAAGCCTTAGGTCTGCCGGTATCAGCCCTGCTCGGCGGCGCGTTGCAAACGGCGTTGCCGGTGCTGTGGACCTTAGCCAGCGGCGATACCGCGAAAGATATCGCTGAAGGAGAAAAACTGTTGGCCGAAGGCCGCCACCGGGCGTTCAAACTGAAGATCGGCGCGCGTGAACTCGCCACCGACCTGCGTCATACCCGCGCCATCGTTGAAGCGTTAGGCGACCGCGCCAGCATCCGTGTCGACGTCAACCAGGCCTGGGACGCCGCCACCGGCGCGAAAGGCTGCCGCGAACTGGCGGCGATGGGCGTCGATCTTATCGAACAGCCGGTCAGCGCCCACGATAATGCCGCCCTGGTGCGGTTAAGCCAGCAAATTGAAACCGCGATCCTCGCGGATGAAGCGGTCGCGACCGCTTACGATGGTTATCAGCTGGCGCAGCAGGGCTTTACCGGCGCTTACGCGCTGAAAATCGCCAAAGCCGGGGGGCCGAACAGCGTGCTGGCGCTGGCCCGCGTCGCGCAGGCGGCAGGGATTGGCCTGTACGGCGGCACCATGCTGGAAGGCACCGTAGGGACCGTGGCTTCTCTGCACGCCTGGTCGACGCTGCCGCTGCAGTGGGGTACCGAGATGTTCGGCCCGCTGTTGCTGAAAGACGATATTGTCAGCGTGCCGCTCACCTTTGCCGACGGTCAGGTGGCGCTGCCGCAAACGCCGGGCCTTGGCGTCGAGCTGGATGAAGACAAACTGCATTTTTATACCCGCCAGCCGTAGCGGGGAACAGGAGAAAAAAATGTTATTTAAAGTGGAGATGACCGTCAATATTCCGCCTGGCTTTCCCGCCAACGAGGCGGAGGAAATAAAAAAACGCGAAAAAGCCTATTCGCAACAATTACAGCGGGAAGGCAAATGGCGGCATATCTGGCGCGTTGCCGGCCTTTATGCCAACGTCAGTATTTTCGATGTTCAAGATGCCGAAGAATTGCATCAAATATTAATGGGATTGCCGCTATATCCCTTTATGGCGATAAAAGTGGAAGCCCTCTGTCGTCATCCGTCATCAATTCGCGATGACGATCGCTAATAATAATATCTGACCTCACGCCGGTATTACCGGCGTATACCCTGCAAAATATAAGAGAGAACCAGTATGAGTAATGTATTCGTACAACAACCAGCTATTCAGAAATTATTACGCGACAGTGCCGGATTAGATGTTGCCGGCGGCGATGAACGTTTTAAGGCGATTATTCATCGTCTGCTGGAAAATATCTGCACGCTCATCGACGACTATAACGTTACGGAAGAAGAGTTCTGGCACGCGGTAAACTATTTGCACGAGCTGGGCGGGCGCCAGGAGGCGGCGCTGCTGGCGGCGGGTCTGGGACTGGAGCATTTCCTCGATCTGCGCCAGGACGCCATCGACGCGGCAGCGCATCGGGAAACCGGCACCCCGCGCACCATCGAAGGGCCGCTGTACGTGGCTAATGCGCCGCTGGCCGAGGGTCACGCCCGCATGGATGACGGCGCCGACGCCGGAGAAGTGATGTGGCTGCACGGTGAAGTCAAAGACACCGAAGGCCGGCCAGTGGCCAACGCTATTGTTGATATCTGGCACGCCAACACCCTCGGAAATTATTCCTTCTTCGACCCAGGCCAGAGTGAGTACAACCTGCGCCGGCGGATCCGCACCGGCGCCGATGGCCGCTACAGCGTGCGCAGCATCATGCCCTCCGGCTACGGCTGCCCGCCGGATGGCCCAACCCAGAAACTGCTGGACAGACTGGGTCGCCACGGCAACCGTCCGGCGCACATTCACTTTTTCGTCTCCGCGCCGGGTCATAAACATCTGACCAGCCAGATTAACCTCAATGGCGATAAATACCTGTGGGACGATTTTGCCTTTGCCACCCGCGACGGCCTGATTGCCGATCCGGTAAAAGTGACCGACCGCGAGATCATCGCGCAGCGCAATCTTGAGGGAGAGCACACCGAGGTTTGTTTTGATTTCACCCTGTGTAAAGCGCTGAGCGCCGACGAAGAGCAGCGCGGGATCCGCGTGCGCGCCAAAGAGTAAGCGGCATTATCGGCCCCGGGCACGCTACTGCCCGGGCCAGATATTGCACTCGAAAACGAAGAATTCACCCTGTTTCTTTCATCCTGAATCCTGCAGGAGGGACCGACTCATGCAAAAAACGCTCTCGACGCTCAAAGACAAAATCAATAATGCCTTAGTTGTCGACCGTGAAAATCATATTTACCGCTGCCATCGCTCTATATTTACCGACCCGCAGCTGTTTGAATTTGAAATGAAGCATATTTTCGAAGGTAACTGGGTATTTCTCGCTCATGAAAGTCAAATTCCCCAGCCGGGTGATTATTATACCCTGACGCTGGGACGGCAGCCGGTTATTATTACCCGCGATAAAAAGAATGAGCTGCACGCGCTAATTAACAGCTGCGCCCACCGCGGCGCCATGTTATGCCGACGCAAAACCGGGAATAAAAATTCGTTTACCTGTCCGTTTCACGGCTGGACCTTCAGCAATAACGGCAAATTATTAAAAGCCAAAGATGAGAGCACCGGCGCCTATCCTGAAACCTTCAAACATGAAGGGTCTCACGATCTGCAAAAATTGCCGCGTTTTCAGTCTTACCGCGGTTTCTTATTCGGTAGCCTCAATGCCGACGTGCAGCCGCTGGAGGCCTATCTCGGGGAAACCTGCAAGATTATCGACCTGATCGTCGACCAGGCGCCGGAGGGGCTCGAGGTACTTAAGGGTTCGTCGAGCTATGTATATGAGGGCAACTGGAAACTGGGCGCGGAAAACGGCGCCGATGGCTATCACGTCAGCGTGGTCCACTGGAACTACGCCTCAACCATGTCACGCCGCAACTATGAAGCGGAAGGGACGCACACGGTGGATGCCAACGGTTGGTCAAAAAGCCTCGGCGGCGGTTATGGATTTGATAACGGCCATATGCTGTTGTGGACCCGGGCGCTCAACCCGGAAGTGCGCCCGGTCTATGCCCACCGCGAACGGCTGCAGGCGGAATTTGGCGAACGCCGTGCCGACCAGATGGTCAACGAAACCCGCAACCTGTGCCTGTACCCCAATGTCTACCTGATGGATCAGTTCTCGACGCAAATCCGCGTAATCCGCCCCATTGCGGTGGATAAAACCGAAGTCACCATCTGGTGCTTTGCGCCGAAAGGGGAATCCGACCAGGCCAGAGCGCTGCGTATCCGCCAGTACGAGGATTTCTTTAACGTCAGTGGGATGGGGACGCCGGACGACCTCGAAGAGTTCAGCGCCTGTCAGCGCGGCTATCTCGGCGAAAATCTGCCATGGAGCGACCTCAGCCGCGGCGCGCTGCGCTGGGTCGATGGCGCGGATGAGCATGCGCAACATGCCGGCTTTTCGCCGCGGTTAAGCGGGGTGAAATCGGAGGACGAAGCGCTGTACATCGCCCATCACCACCACTGGCAGACGCTGATGCTGGCGGCCATTGAACAGGAACAACAGCGTTACGACCAGTCCATTACCCAGCGCGTGGAGGTGGCCTGATGCTTAACCTCGAACAGGTTCGCCAGTTTCTCTACTACGAAGCCCGTCTGCTGGACGATCGTCAGTGGGACGAATGGCTCAGCTGCTACAGCCCGCAGGTGGTCTACTGGATGCCGGCGTGGGGCGACGATGACCAGCTGACCCGCGACCCGCAAAAAGAGATTTCGCTTATCTACTACCCCAACCGCGAAGGGCTGGAGGATCGCGTCTACCGCATTAAAACCGAGCGCTCCGGGGCCAGCACGCCAGAGCCGCGGACCACCCATATCATCAGCAACGTTGAGCTGCTGGGCGAAAGCGACGAGGGTCTGGAGGTGCGTTACAGCTGGGTCACCTGGAGCCATCGCTATCAGCACACGGATGCCTATTTCGGCTCTACCTGCTGCACGCTAATTGAGCAGGACGGCAGGCCGCAGATCGTCCGTAAAACTGTGCGCCTGAATAACGACTATATCCGTCAGGTGATTGACGTTTACCACATTTAAGAGGCGCTTATGACCTTCAATATTGCTCTTAATTTTGAGGACGGCGTAACCCGTTTTATTCAGTGCAATGCCGGAGAGAAAGTCCTGGATGCCGCCTATCGCCAGAAGGTGAATCTGCCGATGGATTGCTCGGACGGCGTTTGCGGTACCTGCAAATGCCACTGCGCCAGCGGTGAGTACGACCTGGGTGAAGATTATCTCGACGAGGCGTTAAGCGACGACGAAGCGCAGGCCCGTCAGGTGCTGACCTGTCAGATGGTCCCGACCAGCGACTGCGTGATCGATGTGCCGGTGGCCGCCGCGCAGTGTAAAACCGCGCTGACCAACACCGGGGCGCAGGTACGACAGGTGAATTTACTGTCCGATACCGCCATCGAACTGGTGGTCGCCCTCGATGAGCCGCTGGCCTTCCTGCCGGGGCAGTACGTCAACATTCAGGTGCCGGGCACGCCTCATGTCCGCGCCTACTCATTTAGCTCGCAACCGGGTTCCCTCGAAGGGCGTTTTCTGATCCGTAACGTGCCTGGCGGGATGATGAGCCAGTGGTTAACCCAGCGGGCGCGGCCCGGCGATCGTCTTACCCTCAGCGGCCCGATGGGCAGCTTCTATCTGCGCCACGGCGAACGTCCGCTGCTGATGCTGGCGGGCGGTACCGGCCTGGCGCCGCTGCTCTCCATGCTCCATACCCTGCAGACACAGGGCAGCCAGCGTCCGGTGATGCTGCTGTACGGTGTTACTCGTGACTGCGATCTGGTGAAAACCGACGCGCTGGATACCTTTATTCAACAGTTGACGGGGTATCGTTGGCTACCGGTGGTGGCCGATGAAAACAGCACTTGCCCGCAGCGCGGCTTTGTCACCGACCATCTCGACGACGCGATGCTGAACAACGGCGACGTGGACATCTATCTCTGCGGCCCGCCGCCGATGGTTAACGCGGTTGCTATGGCGTTGCGCAACCGCGGGATCACCCCGGCGGGGTTCTGGTATGAGAAATTTATCGCCAGCCAGAGCGCGGCGGCATAAGGAGGCAAAATGCGTTTTACCGATAAAGTCGTCGTCATCACCGGCGCGGCGCAGGGCATTGGCCGCCAGACGGCGGAGCAGGCGGCTGCAGAAGGCGCGGCTCTGCTGCTCATCGATCGCTCGTCATACGTCCATGAGCTGGCGGCGACGCTGGCGCAATCCGGCTGTCTGGTGCTGGCGCTGGAGGCGGATCTGGAAGCGTGGGAAAGTACCGAGCAGGCGTTTGCCGCCGGGGTCGCTCATTTTGGCCGTATCGACGTGCTGATCAACAACGTTGGGGGCACCATCTGGGCGCGCCCCTTTGCCGAATACCAGCCGGATCAGATTGAGAAAGAGATCCGCCGCTCGCTGTTCCCCACGCTGTGGGGCTGCCGCGCGGCGCTGCCATGGATGCTGAAGCAGGGCAAAGGCAGCATCGTCAACATTTCGTCGGTGGCGACGGCGGGAGTGAATCGGGTGCCGTACTCGGCGGCGAAAGGCGGCGTTAACGCGCTGACCCGGTCGATTGCCATGGAGTACAGCGGCAGCGGTATTCGGATTAACGCCGTGGCCCCGGGCGGGACCGAGGCGCCGCCGCGCCTGACGCCGCGTAACGAAGAGCAGCCGAGCGAGCAGGAAAAGGCGTGGTATCAGCAGGTCGTCGATCAGACGGTGGCGAGCAGTCTGCTGCACCGGTACGGCACGCTGGCGGAACAGGCGAATGCGATCCTGTTTCTCGCCAGCGATGAGGCCAGCTATATCACCGGCGTGACGCTGCCGGTAGCCGGAGGCGATCTCGGCTAACGGCGGGTGGCGTACCAGCAGAGCAGGGAGCCGAGACATACCATCCCGGCCCCCTGCCAGAAGGACCACGACAGGGTCGCACTCAGCAGGATCGCCGCCAGCGCAGAGGAGAGCACCGGCGTGAAGTAGGAGGCCGCCGCCAGCAGGCTGACGTTGCCGTGCAGGATGCCAACGTTCCACGCCGCGTAGGCCAGCCCCAGCGCCACGGAGACCGTCATCAGCTTAATGACCACCGGCCAGCTAAACAGCATCGGCGGCTGGTCGCTGGCGAGGAATTTCAGCCATAGCGTCAGGGCGGTTAACAGGACGAACAGCGTAATGGCGTTTTTACCGCGGGCATATTTGGCCGTCACCGTGCAGTAGGCGGCCCAGATAAACGCCCCGACAAAGGCCAGCAGATAGCTAAGCGGGCTGGAAATGACGTTACTGATAATCTCATCGGGCTGTAGCCCATGCTCACCGCCCAACACCCAGCCAACGCCCAGCAGGGCGAGAATCAGTCCGGGGATCACCAGCCAGCTGCTTTTCTGGCCGTTAAAGAGAATGGCGAATAAAATCGTCAGGCTGGGCCACAGGTAATTGACCATTCCCACCTCAATGGCCTGCTGGCGGCTGGCGGCATAGCCCAGCGACAGCGCGAGGCAGATTTCATAGCTGACAAACAGCACGCTGCCGGCCAGCAGATAGCGACGCGGGATCTGGCGCAGGTTGGGAAAGCCGATGGTAAAGATCAGCAGCAGGCCGCTAAGGCTGTAAATCATCGCCGCGCCGCCGACCGCTCCCAGTCCTTCGCTGACGCCGCGAATCAATCCGACCATCGTGCTCCATAAGATAATGGCGGCGAAGCCGATGGTCGTGGCTCTCTTTTTCTCCATGCTTTTCCTGATGGTTACGCAAATGCAGCCGGCATATATATCATCTTTTTATCGGTGAGGGGCGAAATTTTCCGCCGTTGCTAACCCTTAGGGATTAGCGAAAATGGCCAGGGCTGGCGATTAAGGGGGCGAAGGTTTTCCTCCTTGATTTGACGCAAATTTTCCCGGGATTTTGCTGTTAGTTTCCTCCGCGCGATGAATCAACATCCTGCATGGAGGAATGCAATGGACGTCAGCCGCAGAAAGTTCTTTAAGATCTGCGCAGGCGGTATGGCCGGAACTACCGCCGCCGCCCTGGGCTTTGCCCCTAAAATGGCGCTGGCTCAGGCACGCAATTTCAAATTGCTGCGTGCGAAAGAGATCCGCAACACCTGCACTTACTGCTCCGTGGGCTGCGGGCTATTAATGTATAGCCTCGGCGACGGTGCGAAAAACGCCAAAGAAGCGATCTACCATATCGAAGGGGACCCGGACCATCCGGTGAGCCGCGGCGCGCTGTGCCCGAAAGGGGCAGGCCTGCTGGACTATGTCCACAGCGAAAACCGTCTGCGTTATCCGCAATACCGCGCCCCGGGCTCGGATAAATGGCAGCGCATCTCCTGGGATGAAGCCTTTAACCGCATCGCCCGACTGATGAAAGCCGACCGCGACGCCAACTTTATTGAAAAGAATGAACAGGGCGTGACGGTTAACCGCTGGCTTTCCACCGGCATGCTGTGCGCCTCGGCGGCAAGCAATGAGACCGGCATGCTAACGCAAAAATTTGTGCGATCGCTGGGTATGCTGGCGGTAGACAACCAGGCGCGCGTCTGACACGGACCAACGGTAGCAAGTCTTGCTCCAACATTTGGTCGCGG
>OIEJ01000222.1_pt1 | contig 29625 bp, 25 predicted proteins | sample 1581791 | NCBI WGS metagenome assembly OIEJ01 (sample SAMN03281019, study PRJEB24777) | human gut metagenome | isolation source: fecal sample PR141 from 1 month old male Chinese infant, vaginal delivered... | place: Singapore | collected 2005-11-08 | reverse complement strand
TGGAGGTTCTATGCGTTTTAATCAATATAGTTATATCACTTTCCCAAAAGAAAATATCTTATCTGAACTAAAAAAATATGGCTTTGATTTACAAAACACAGCCAATTCCAAGGAATTGCTGGAAACTTTTTTACGTCGCTTATTTTTCACTTATGAGAACACCGACTATCCACTCTCCTGCTTAGCTATAGATAAAGAAACTAACATATTAACTTTTTTCAAATCTGATAAAGACTTGACAGCAGATATTTTTTATACTGTTGCTTTTCAACTTTTAGGCTTTTCTTATTTGGTTGACTTCGAAGACAGTGAAGCTTTCCGTAAAGAAACGGGTTTTCCCATCGTATATGGTGATTTGATTGAAAATCTCTATCAGTTGCTCAATACTCGAACCAAAAAAGGAAATCTCCTGATTGATCAACTGGTAAGTGACGGTCTTATCCCTGAAGATAATACCTACCACTACTTTAACGGCAAGAGTTTGGCTACTTTTTCTAGCCATGATGTCATTCGTGAAGTCGTTTACGTTGAGTCTCGTGTCGATACTGACCAAAAAGGCTTACCAGACCTAGTCAAGGTCAGCATTATTCGTCCTCGTTATGACGGGCAAATCCCTGCCATCATGACAGCCAGTCCCTATCATCAGGGAACAAATGACAAGGCAAGCGATAAGGCTCTCTACAAGATGGAGGGCGAGCTTGAGGTGAAACCTGCTCATAAGATTGAACTAGAGGAACCTCAACTCAATCTCGTCCAACCTCAAGGCCAAGCTGAGCTTGTGGCTGAAGCTGAGGAAAAGCTAACTCACATCAACTCTAGCTATACTCTTAATGACTATTTCCTTCCACGAGGCTTTGCTAATATCTATGTGTCTGGTGTTGGTACTAAGGATTCTACAGGCTTGATGACCAACGGAGACTACCAGCAAATCGAAGCTTATAAAAATGTTATCGATTGGCTCAATGGTCGTTGCCGTGCCTTTACTAATCACACGCGCCAGCGTCAAGTCAAGGCTGATTGGTCAAACGGAAAAGTTGCTACAACGGGACTTTCCTATCTAGGTACCATGTCAAACGGCCTTGCTACTACTGGTGTAGATGGTTTAGAAGTTATCATTGCCGAGGCTGGTATTTCCTCATGGTACAACTACTATCGTGAAAACGGTTTAGTGACTAGCCCAGGCGGTTATCCTGGCGAGGATTTTGACTCACTTGCTGAATTAACCTACTCTAGGAATCTCTTGGCTGGTGACTATATCCGTGGCAATGTAGCTCACCAAGCTGATTTGGAAAAAGTAAAAGAGCAACTGGATCGCAAGACTGGCGACTACAATCAGTTTTGGCATGACCGCAATTATCTGCTCAATGCTGATAAAGTGAAGGCAGAGGTTGTCTTTACCCATGGCTCTCAGGATTGGAATGTCAAACCACTTCATGTTTACCAGATGTTCCATGCTCTACCAGACCATATTAATAAACATCTCTTTTTCCATCACGGGGCTCATGTTTATATGAATAACTGGCAGTCCATTGACTTCCGAGAGTCTATGAATGCCTTATTGACAAAGAAATTACTGGGACAAGATACAGATTTCCAACTTCCTACTGTTATCTGGCAGGACAATACAACTCCTCAGACTTGGTTATCACTTGATAATTTCGGTGAACAAGAAAACTTTGAAACCTTCTCACTTGGTCAAGAAGAGAAAGTCATTCAAAACCAGTACCCAGATAAGGATTTTGAGCGCTACGGTAAGACTTACCAGACCTTCAATACAGAACTCTATCAAGGGAAAGTCAATCAGATTACTATTGACCTTCCTGTGACTAAGGATCTTCACTTGAACGGTCGAGCTCAACTCAATCTTCGTATCAAATCCAGTACAAACAAGGGGCTTTTATCTGCTCAACTACTGGAACTTGGACAAAAGAAATACCTACAACCTTATCCAGCTATTTTAAGTGCTAAAACCATTGATAATGGACGCTACCACATGTTGGAAAATCTCTGTGAACTGCCATTTAGAGCAGATGCACAACGAGTCGTGACAAAAGGTTACCTTAATTTACAAAATAGAAATAATTTACTGTTAGTAGAGGATATTACTGCAGATGAATGGATGAATATCCAATTTGAACTGCAACCAACTATTTATAAGCTAAAAGAAGGAGATACTCTTCGTTTAGTCCTCTATACGACTGACTTTGGAATCACCATCCGTGACAATACCGACTACCACTTGACTGTCGACCTCGCTCAGTCCACGCTTACCATACCTTGCTAAAAGGAGTTACATTATTATGAATAAATCAGAACACCGCCACCAACTCATACGCGCTCTTGTCGCAAAAAACAAGATTCATACACAGGCTGAGTTGCAAGCCCTTCTTGCTGATAACGACATTCAAGTGACCCAGGCAACTCTCTCACGCGACATCAAAAACATGAACCTGTCAAAAGTCCGCGAAGAGGATAACGCTTATTATGTTCTTAACAATGGTTCCATCTCAAAATGGGAAAAACGTCTCGAACTCTACATGGAAGACGCCCTTGTCTTGATGCGCCCAGTTCAACACCAAGTCCTACTAAAAACCCTTCCTGGACTGGCTCAATCCTTTGGTTCTATCATTGATGCTTTGAGCTTCCCTGACGCTATCGCTACCCTCTGTGGTGATGATGTCTGTCTTGTCATCTGTGAAGATGCAGAAGCTGCTCAAAAATGCTTTGAAGAATTGAAAAAATTCGCTCCACCATTTTTCTTTGAAGAATAACAAAATTCCGTGTCTCATGTGGCACGGAATTTTCTTATATTCTTTACTGAGATGGATTTTCTTTTTTAGTTCGTGCCAATCTCAGGGCACGATTTGGATTGAGACGATTAAATAGTTCTTCCAATTTCTTTTCATTCCAAACGTCTGCAGCGGAAACAAAGTTGCCATCCGCATCTCGGAAAGATATCGGTTTATCTCCCATACCAGTCTCCTAGTCTACAAATTCAAACTCAAATTTACCAATTCGGACCAAGTCACCATCTTTAGCTCCACGCGCACGAAGGGCTTCATCAACCCCCATACCACGAAGCTGGCGAGCAAATTTCATGACTGATTCGTCACGATCAAAGTTGGTCATATTAAAGAGTTTCATCAGTTTTTCACCAGAAAGTACCCATGTAGCATCGTCATCACGACTAATTTCAAAGGCTTTTTCTTCCTCATCAAATCCATAGTAAGCTTCTTCTTCCATATCTGACTCGTCGTAGAGCAAGAATTCTGGTGTCTTGTCTAACAATTCAGCTGTAGCATCCAAGAGCGTTGCCAGACCTTGCTTGGTCAATCCAGAAATCGGGAAGATAGCTGGTAACTCTTCAAATTCATCGTAGTTTGCTGCTAATTTTTTCTTAAATTCTTCAAGATTTTCCTGACTCTCAGGCATATCCATCTTATTGGCTACAATAATCTGTGGACGCTCCATGAGACGAAGATTGTATGACTCCAGCTCTTTATTGATGGCAAGATAATCCTCATATGGATCACGGCCTTCGCTAGCTGACATATCAATGATATGAAGGATGACACGTGTACGCTCGATGTGACGGAGGAACTGAGTTCCCAAACCAACACCCTGACTAGCCCCTTCAATCAAACCTGGTAAATCAGCTACTGCAAAGGAGTCACCTGATTGGGTACGAACCATGCCTAGATTTGGCACAATGGTCGTAAAGTGGTAGGCACCAATTTTAGGTTTAGCTGAGGTAATAACACTTAAAAGGGTTGATTTCCCAACAGATGGGAAGCCAACTAAACCAACATCCGCCAAGATTTTTAGTTCCAATTGTAACTCACGTTCCTGACCTGGTTCTCCGTTTTCAGAGATTTCAGGTGCAGGATTTTTTGGTGTCGCAAAGCGGATATTTCCACGTCCACCACGACCACCGTGGGCAACGATAAATTCTTGACCATGTTCAATCAAATCTGTCAAGACCTTGCCAGTCTCGGCATCACGAACAGTCGTACCTTGTGGCACTCGAACTCTAAGATCCTCAGCACCACGACCATGCATCCCTTTGGTCATCCCTTTTTCACCAGAATCAGCCTTGAAATGGCGATTGTAGCGGAAATCCATCAAGGTACGTAATCCTTCGTCTACAACGAAAACTACATTTCCTCCACGACCACCGTCACCACCCCAAGGACCGCCATTAGGGACATATTTTTCACGGCGAAAGGCAACCATACCATCGCCACCATTACCAGCCTTGACCTTGATCTTGGCTGTATCTAAAAACATACTCATTTTTTCTTCTCACTTTAAAAAAGGGCTGGGAAATCCCAGTCACAAAATTTTCTTAAATCTATTTTATAGATTACTGAGGGCACCAATTGCAGTTGCGAAAATACCCAAAATACTTGCTACTAACATGATAAGTACGATAAGCAAGGTTAATTTCTCAAACATCGTTTTTTTACGTTTTCCATTATCTCCAAATGCCATTTTTATCTCCTTCGTTACATTCTATTTTCTATTATCTTAGCATGAATTGAGCTAGTTTTCAATAGTCACTTGCTACTGGTGCAATCATCCATAAAATGATATAGGCTACAATTCCTGCTCCGTAACCAAAAGCAAGAACACCCCATATTACACGAACAATAGTGGGATCCATATCAAAATAATGAGCCACTCCAGCACAAACACCAGCAATCTTTTTATCACGACCACTTCTCATTAATTGTTTTTTCATAGTTGTTCCTCTTTCTATTCTTCATGGTCTTTCCAATAATCTCTTATGCTGATTAACTGCGTTTTTGAAGCCTTCAGCATGCGTCTAGAGCCTTTTACCGGCACAGCAACCACCTGTTGTGGAAGATACAAAACTGTCTTAAAGATACGCTGACTGACCGTATCATCTTTGGCTAAATCTTTCTGGAAATTATTTGAAATAATAGCATCCAGATAAAACTCATGTACCCGTTTTCCAAAGTTTTCAGCTGAAATCTCGTACAACTTCTCTGATAAAGTATGCTCATTCATGTCTGGTGTTGCAATCAGGGCTTCCAAAATAGCACCAGCCAAATCATGTTCTCCATAGTACAAGGTTCCAAACATTTTATCACTGATAAGATTGTTCAGATAAGGATTTCCGTGAGCAATGACAGGCGTTCCACTAGCCAAGCTTTCCAAGTAGGTCAAACCTTGCGTTTCACTTGTCGATGCCGAGATGAAGAAATCCGCCGCCTTATAGTAAAGAGCTGTCTCACTAGGAGCAATCATACCTGTAAAGATGACGTAGTCTTGAATCTCTAGTTTCTGGGCTTGCTCTTTGAGGTCATCCAGATAAGGACCGTCCCCAGCTACTACCAGTTTGACCTTGTCTTCTTCTTTCAGAACTTCTGCAAAGGCTGCTAAAACTGCTTGAATATTTTTTTCATAGGAAATTCTGGAAAGACTCAGCAACATCTGTTCATCATCTTGAATCCCTAGTTTACTACGCAGTTCTTTTAAATTTTCTTGCTTGATTTCTGGACGCTCAAACTTAGCTAATTCAATTCCAGTTGGAATGACACGTTTTTCAACCTTAACCTTATAGTCAGATAGCAAGTCATGGACAATCTCACTAGGGCAAATCACCCCATCCACATCATGCAGGAAACCTCTGACTAGGTACTTGACCATACTCGGACGAATCAGCATACCCTTAGCAATATAATGCACATAGTCTTCATACTGGGTGTGATAAGTATGAATGACTGGAATTTTCAATTCACGCGCAATCCAAATCCCCAACAAGCCAAGAGAAAATTCTGTCTGAGTATGGATAATATCCAGTTGATATTGTTTAGCAATTTCAAGCGCCTTGCTAAAACCTCGATAGGCAAAGCGACGATCTTTAAAAGCAAAGAAGGGAACACTTGGAATGCGGATAATTTGCCAATCTTCATAACGATTGACATCCTTATCTGTCGTCGTAAAGATAAAAACAGCATGTCCCTGCTTTTCAAGTTCGGTTTTCAAGGTTCGAATACTGGTCGCAACACCTGAAACCTGAGGAAAATAGGTATCTGTAAATAAACCAATTCGCATAGATTACCTCACTTTTTACTTTCTCCCTAAAGCGGCTTGTTTCTCATAAAAGTCCAACCAGATTTGCAACAGATGCTCTTCTGAATACTCTCTAGAAATATTCTTAGCCTTTTCTTTCAAATCTTTTAAAGCAGCAGGATTTGCTTGATATTCCAGAATAGCTTCTTTCATCTCTTCTCTATCTGCTGTCGCCCGATAATCTCCCTCCAAAATTACCTTATAAAGATCCAAATCACGCAACATAATAGGAGCTTCACAACTGGCAGCCTCTAAAATCGTCATCGGAAAGAGCTCATTATAACTAGGCAACAAGAAAAGGTCCGCTAGGGCATACAATTCACGCATTCGTTCTGGTGGGACAATTCCTGGAAAAATCAAATTTTTTGGGGGATTCTCCATAATTTTCTTGTAGCGCTCATAACCATCTGTCATGCCACCAAAAGAGAAACCACCTGCCCAGATAAAGGTAATTTGCGGCAATTCCTCAGCCAGACGGATAAAATCGTCAATCCCTTTGCGCTTCTGAACTTGACCAGCACCTACTACGATAAACTGATTGTCACTAAGACCTAGCTCTGTACGCAGTCTCGCTACCTCTTCCTGTGGAAGAGGATGCCATTTTTCCTTGTTGACAAAGTTAGGAATATAGGTCACTTTTTCACGTGGAATACCAGCTGCCACCAAATCCTCGATAAACATAGGATTGACCACCACCAAGTGCTCCATCCGGTTGTAAAAAGAAAATACATAGCGTTTCACAATTCCCTTTAAGAAAAATGGAATTTTCAAACTCCCCTCAAGTGTATCAGGCAAGAAATGCACATAGCCAATTTTCCTTCCTGATCGTTTCTTCTGGAATGTTGATAAATAATAGGGGAAATCAATTGTATGAAAGTGAGTCACATCTGCCTCGATTGGAAGATTTTCTGTAACAATCAATTGGTCCTTGGCATCACGGTGAAGAAGACGAACCAATTCACGGTAAGCACCTGAAACTCCTTGTCCTGCTACTTTCTCACTTGAACTTAACATATTGATGCGTAATTTCTTTTTTTCCATAACTACTATTATATCATTTTCTTTGAATAAAATCAGCAAAAGAAAGGAGAGACTAGAGGAAAAGAGGGGGAAATTTCCTCGCTTTTCCAATAATCTCTCACATGTTTTTATATGTTTACTTAATGCCTAGGGCAATGCGTGCATAGCGACTCATTTTTTCAACAGTCCAGGCTGGATACCAAACCAATTTAACCTCAGTATCAGTCACTTCTGGGACCTCTGTCATGGCATCATAAATCTGATCCGTCAAAAGGTCTGCCAGGGGACAACCCATGGTTGTCAAAGTCATATCAATCTCTGTTTGTCCTGTATCGCCATCAAAACGAATCTCATAGATTAAACCAAGATTGACAATATCGATTCCCAACTCAGGGTCAATAACTTCTTCCAAGGCTGATAAAATTCGTGTTTTGATATTTTCAATTTGCTCTTCTGTATAAGCCATATTCATCCTCACTCTTAGTCTTCAATAAAATCACGAAGCGGTTTGCTGCGACTTGGTTGGCGTAGTTTTCTCAAAGCTTTAGCTTCAATCTGACGGATACGCTCGCGAGTCACGTTAAAGACTTTACCCACATCTTCAAGGGTACGCATTTTACCATCATCTAGCCCGAACCGCAAGCGCAAGACGTTTTCTTCACGGTCTGTAAGAGTATCCAAGACCTCATCCAACTGCTCACGCAAGACGATACGAGTTGTATAATCCACTGGATTTTCAATCACTTCATCTTCGATAAAGTCCCCAAGGTGACTATCATCCTCTTCACCGATTGGTGTTTCAAGAGATACTGGTTCTTGGGCAATCTTCAAGATTTCACGAACCTTATCAGGGGTCATATCCATACGTTCAGCGATTTGTTCTGGTGTCGGATCTTGTCCCAATTCTTGAAGGAGATTACGCTGTTCACGAACCAATTTATTAATGGTTTCAACCATGTGAACTGGGATACGGATAGTACGAGCTTGATCCGCAATAGCACGAGTGATAGCCTGACGAATCCACCAAGTTGCGTAAGTTGAAAACTTGAAGCCTTTAGAATAGTCAAACTTGTCAACCGCCTTCATCAAGCCCATGTTCCCTTCTTGAATCAAGTCAAGGAACTGCATACCACGGCCGACATAGCGTTTAGCAATAGAAACAACCAAACGAAGGTTGGCTTCCGCAAGACGTTGTTTGGCTTCAATATCACCAGCTTCAACAGCCAGTGCTAATTCTTTTTCCTCTTCATTGGTCAAGAGAGGAACGACCCCGATTTCTTTCAAGTACATACGAACAGGGTCATTGACCTTAGCCGAAGTTGAACCAATCAAGTCCTCGTCACTGAGTTCTGGCTCTTCTTCTGCACTAAGAACACGCGCACTTGGGTTTCCTTCGTTATCTGTGATAGAAATCCCTGCATCCTGAATCCGTTGCAAGAGATCCTCAATCCCATCAGCATCCAAGGTAAAAGGAAGGACAAGACTAGCATTGATTTCATCATCTGTTGCTGTCCCTTTTTGCTTATGATTACGGATAAATTCTGCTACTTGTACGTCAAATGTTGTTACTTCTTTTTGTTTTGTTGCCATTATTACTCCATTCTTCTCTTTTGGGAAATTAAACGTTCTAATTCTTCTAAGGCTGTATCGGTATCTCCTACACGGCTAGCTTCCTGCACCTTCTTTTTAATTCTCATATTGTCCTGATTCAAGAGAGCCTTGTTTCGAGTCATTTCTACTTCACTAAGTTCCTGCGGCGACATCTCAGCAGGCAAATCCTGAGCTAAGACTTGGTACCAAGCTCTTTCAACTTCCTCTGTCTGTTCTGCTAAAACTTCTGGAGGAAGATTTCCATACTGGCCAAGCAGGTCATATAAGACCTGAAATTCAGGTGTGGCAAATGCAAAGTCTTCTCGCAAACGGTAATCGTTCAAAACAAGAGGGGATTCCATCATCCGATAGAGTAGATGGGCTTCTGCTCTCATAATAGCTGATAACTGCTTGGTGACAGGCATAGTGATTTGCGTTGGTCTGGAAATTCCTTCCATGCGATTCTGCCTTTGTGCCTGACGACTCTCATTCACAATCTGCTCAATCTGGACATAATCAAAGGACGCCAGACTGTCAGCTAAAATATGAATATAGCTGTTTTGAGCGGTAATGGACTTTTCTTGAACAATCAAGGGAGCTATTTTTTCAATAAACTCAATCTGTGCCTGCAAATTTTCACTATTTTCAGGCTTATACTGGTGAATGTAGAACTCAATCGGACTAATACGAGTTTTCGTTAATAGATAGGCCAAGTCTTCTGGTCCATTTTTTTGTAGATACTCATCCGGATCCAAGTTATCAGGCATGCTGACGATTTGCACAGGCATATCACCAATTTCGTCCAGCGCTTTCAATGTCGCAGCTTGCCCAGCCTTATCGCCATCGTAAACAAGAACCAACTTCTTAGTTAGCCTTTTCAGATGCTCAACATGCTCTCGACTCAAGGCTGTTCCCATAGATGCGACAGCGTTTTCGATTCCAGCCCGATAGGCTGCAATGACATCCATAAACCCTTCCATCAGGTAAATCTCACTGGCTTTTCCAGAAGATTTTTTAGCCCTATCCATATGATATAATTCGTAACTTTTGTTAAAAATTGCAGTCGATCGGCTATTTTTATACTTAGAAGTTTGTGAATCCGTTTTCTGCCAGATACGACCTGAGAAGGCAAGCACCTTTCCTTGGTCATTTGTCAGAGGAAACATAATGCGATTATGAAAGGTGTCTACAAATTGATTGGCATCCGAGAGATAAAACAGTCCTGAATCTAGGAAATCCTCTTCACGATACTGACCAGACAAACGTTGAAAGAGATAGTTGCGTTCTGGAGGTGCCAAACCAATCCGAAAATGCTTGAGCACTTCATCTGTCAAACCACGCTGATAAAGGTAGTTTCTGGCCTCTTCCCCCATGGTCGTTGTCATGAGAATAGCATGATAAAATTTAGCCGCATCTTCGTGCATATCATAAAGAGCTTGGTGAGGCGAAATTTGCTTCTGTTCACTATAAAGCGGTTTTTCCACCTCTATCCCGACACGCTGACCTAAGATTTGGACAGCCTCCATAAAGGGAACACCTTGGTACTCCTCGATGAACTTAAAGACATCACCTGAGCGACCACAACCAAAACAGTGGTAAAACTGCTTGTCCTCTACAACGTTGAAAGAAGGTGTTTTTTCACCATGAAAAGGACAGAGCCCTAGATAGTTCCGTCCTGCCTTTTGTAAAGAAATCACATCTCCTATGACTTCCACAATGTTGGCATTGTTTTTGATTTCTTCAATGACTTGTTTGTCAACCATACACAATACCTCCATGTTATCATAGTTTACTTTATATAGTATACTTTATTTCAGAAAAAAAGTAAACCATTTCACTCATTTTCCCTACTTTATTCAAAGAGTTGATAATAATCAGAGATTTTCATTTTTGCTTTTTCTTCTTGTTTCAAATCTTGGATAATTCGTCCTTCTTTCATGACAATTAATCGATTGCCATATTTGAGAGCATCTTCCATATGGTGGGTAATCATAAGCGCTGTCAGATGATCTTTCTTGACAAATTCATCTGTCAATTCCATTAAGGCCACACTGGTCTTTGGATCAAGGGCTGCAGTATGCTCGTCTAACAAGAGTAATTCAGGACGCTTCAAGGTTGCCATTAAGAGACTCAAGGCCTGTCTTTGTCCACCGGATAAGAACTCAATCGGTGTATTCAAGTGTTTCTCAAGACCGTTTCCCACTTTTTCAATAGTTGCCTGAAACTCATCCTTATAGCTAGCCAGACGTCTCGGAAACAGTCCACGCTTTTCACCACGAAACTTGGCAATCAAAAGATTTTCAGCCACCGTCATACGAGGAGCTGTTCCCATCTTTGGATCTTGGAAGACTCGAGACAGATACTTAGCCCGCTTCTCTGGTGAAAACTTGGTAACATCTTCACCCAAAATACGGATGGTTCCACTGGTTAATGACAAGGTTCCTGCAATAGTGTTAAAGAGAGTTGATTTCCCAGCGCCATTTCCACCTAAAATCGTGATGAAATCCTGTTCAAAAATTTCTAAGGAAACATCATTTAAGATAATCTTTTCTTCATCAAAGCCATTTTTAACGACTTTGGTTGCATTTTTTAATTCTACAATTGCTGTCATTTGCTTAATTTGGCTCCTTTCAAGATAGTTTGCTTAAATGTTGGAATCATGAGGCAGACTGCCAAAATCACGGCACTGTATAAACGAAGGTAACTTGTATTAAAGCCAAGCGCGATAACTGCCCATACTAAAAATTGATAGGCAATAGAACCTACAACGATAGTAACTAGACGCTCTGCTAAGCTCAAACTCTTGAAGATAACTTCTCCAATAATCAAACTTGCAAGCCCCACAACGATAACTCCGATTCCTCGAGATACATCGGCATAACCTTCTTGCTGGGCAATAAGAGCTCCTGCAAGGGCAATCACACCATTTGATAAGACCAATCCCATGAGCTCCATGCGTCCAGTATGAATCCCGAAACTTCTAGCCATATCAGGATTGTCACCTGTAGCAATATAGGCCTGTCCGAGTTTGGTATCCAAGAAAAAGAGCATGAGAGCAATAACAAGACTGACAAAGATAAGACCTGTCAGGAGTTGATTCAAATCCGAATCAAAAGGCAAAACATCCTGAATTTGCTTAGTTCCAAGCAAGCCTAAATTGGCACGTCCCATAATCAAGAGCATGATAGAGTGACAGGAAGTCATCACCAAAATCCCTGAGAGCAAGGTTGGGATCTTCCCTTTTGTATAAAGAAGTCCTGCTGCCATTCCAGCCAAACAACCTGCCCCTACAGCAACAAGTGTCGCTAAAAATGGATTCACGCCTTTGGTTATCAAAGTGACAGCAACGGCTCCACCCAGAGGAAAGGAACCTTCTGTGGTCATATCTGGAAAGTTTAAAATCCTAAATGTCATAAAGATTCCCAGACCTAGAATAGCCCAGACAAATCCTTGAGAAATAATAGATAATATCATCTGTTTCTTAACCTTTTCTATCTGATTTCTATTGTAAAAAATTGGAGGAGATGTCCCCAACTCCTCCATTGTAGATTATTCGATTACTTGTCCTGCTTCTTTTAGAACAGATTCAGGAATAGTAATACCTAGTTCTTGTGCCAATTTTTTATTGATCACTGACTTACCAGTTGAAAAGACATTGACTGGAGTATCAGCTGGTTTTGCACCTTTCAAAACTTGCGCAATCATTTTACCTGTTGCCACACCAAGGTCATGTTGGTCAACTACAACGGATGCCAACCCACCTGATTCTACCATGGCAGTTGCACTTGGGTAGATTGGTTTTTTAGCTGATTGATTACTTGATACAACTGTTGAGAAGGCTGAAGCAATTGTGTTATCGATTGGAACCCAGATAGCATCGACCTTGCTAGTCATAACATTAACTGTTGAAGCAATTTCATTTGTTGAAGGAACTGCAAATGTTTCCACTGTCAAACCTGCTTTTTCAGCATAATCCTTAAATTCTTCGACTTGAGTTTTTGAATTGTCTTCGCTGCTTGAGTAAAGAGCTCCGATTGTTTTCACATTTGGTGTAAGAGCCTTGATGAGTTCAACTTGTTGTTGAGCTGGATTGTGGTCAGATACCCCTGTGATGTTGCCACCTGGTTTTTTCAAATCTTTGACCAAGTTAGCACCGATTGGGTCAGTAATAGCGGCCATGATAACCGGTAGGTCTTTTGTGGCACTAGCCAAACCTTGAGCAGCTGGTGTTGCAATACCAACCACAAGGTCATTCCCATTTGCAACCAATTGTTTACTCATTGTCGCAACCTTACTTTGGTCGCCTTCTGAGTTCATAAAGTCAATTTTCAACTGATCATCTTTATAACCTTCTTCTGCAAGTCCATCTTGAATCCCTTTATAAATTAAGTCAAGAGAGGGATGGCTCACAAACTGAAGGACACCAACTTTGGCAACTTTCTTTTCATTTTTAGCTTCTGGTTTATTCATTGAAGAGTAAATCAAACTTCCTGCTACTAAGACTGCTAAGGCAGCGATAATTCCAATTAAACGTTTATTTTTCATTCTATTTCTCCTTTTTATTCCTTTAAAATACTTCACTTATCTAAACAAGCGACGCCATCGTTTTCTTTCCATACAAACCTCTGATAAAAAAGTCCTCACACAAAAAACTTGTGTGAGGACGTCGATGCGCGGTACCACCTCAATTATAGGGAATTTCCCTATCGCTCTGTCTCGCAATAACGAGATGCACTGTAAGGTGTGCTCACCGAATTTTTATGATTTCAAATTCTAAATAACATTCAGCCCAATTTTCATCATCAGCACTTATCTGTTTTCAGCTACCACAGACTCTCTAAAAAGTTTGAATGATTACTTTTCTGAATGGTTAAATTATATCATTTTTCAACTACTTGTCAAGACTCTTTGAAAATTTTTTTGAAATAATTAAAAACTTCCCCTATAGAAAAGAGGAAGTTTGATGTGTATCAACCCGAATTACGCAATCCTGTCGCAATTCCGTTGATAGTTGTATGAATTAATTTTTCTTGATCGCTTGATAATTCTCCTCGGCGTTGACGTTTAATCAACTCCAACTGGATATAGTTAAGGATATTAAAGTAAGGCATACGGTAATCCAAACTTGCTTTTAGATATGGATTTTCAGCTAATAATTCGTCATAGCCCTCAATCTCTAGGATAATATTTTTCGTTAATTGCCATTCGTCTAAAATAGTATCATAAATAGCCTTCACTTGATCATCTTCACATAGTTTAGCATATTCAAAAGCAATATTCATGTTGGATTTAGATAAGACCATATCCACATTTGAAAGAAGAGATTGGAAAAATGGCCAATTTTTATACATATCACGCAAAATTTCAATATTTTCCGGATTTTGATCAATAAATTCTTTGAAGCTAGAACCAACCCCATACCAGCCCGGAAACATGACACGGCTTTGTGACCATGAGAATACCCAAGGGATTGCACGCAAACCACCGATTTCAGTAATAGTCTTACGAGCGGCTGGACGTGAACCAATATTAAAGCTTGAAATAGCCTTGATTGGACTTGACTCAAAGAAATAATCATAGAAATAGTCATTTCCAAAGACCAAGTCACGGTATATATCATAACTACGGTCCACTACTTGATCCATAATGGCTTCATAGCGATTTGAGGTATTAGTATCACTCTTCCATTGAGTAATCATACGGTTAATGGCTGCTGAAACCAACATTTCAAGGTTATAGTAGGCTGCGTCTTTGTTTCCGTATTTATTCCCAATTACTTCACCCTGCTCCGTCAAACGAATACGATCCTTGATAGACTTGAGCGGTTGAGATGTGATGGCTTCATAGGTTGGTCCACCACCACGACCAACAGTACCACCGCGACCATGGAAGAAGGTAACCTTAACGCCAAATTCATCTCCAATAGCAGTCAATTGTTGTTGAGCCTTGTAGAGGGTCCAACATGATGATAGGTAGCCACCATCTTTATTACTATCAGAGTAACCAAGCATGATTTCTTGGTAGTTATTACGTGAAGCAATCCATTTCTTAGCAAGAGGAAGAGAAAGGTATTCTCTCATGGTTTCTTCTGAGTGGTCCAAGTCCTCAATTGTTTCAAAGAGAGGAACAATTTGAACACGAGATCTTTCTTTATCAACTAACCCTACTTCTTTTAGCAAGATAGCTAATTCCAACATGTCTGATACGCTGGTTGCATGTGAAATGATAGTCTGACGAATGACATCATCTCCCAACTTATCTTTCAACTTACGAGCGGCCTTAAAGATTGCTAATTCTTTTTCAAGTAACTCTGATTTTTCAACGTGAGTGGCAGAAAGAATACGTGGATCTTCCTCTAATTCTTTCAAGAGAAGCTGGCATTTTTCTTCTTCACTGAGTTCGCTATAACGCGAATGAATACCTGCTGATTTCAAGAGTTCGGCTACACAAGCTTCATGAACACTAGAATCTTGACGCATGTCAATAGATGCTAAATAGAAACCAAAAATTTCAACTGCCTGGATTAACTCAACAAAATCACCAGAAATCAGTGCTTCACCCTTGTTTTCTAAGAGGGAATCACGGATGGAAATTAAGTCCTTATAAAAATCATTAGCCGTTTCATAGCGAGCCCCAACTTCCTTATCCTCAATCAGATAGGTTTTTGTTGCTTGGATTTTTGATTGAATATCAAACAAGGCACGGCGGTAAAGCTCTTTTTCACGATAAATCGAGTTATCCTTGGATTGACGAGCCATTTCTCTGACTTGCTTACTTACATTGACAATACTGGTTGAGAGAGAGAACTCACGATAAAGCTGGTAAATCTTTTCATCATAGTAATTCATGATGACTTCACACTGGGTCATGGCAGATTTCTTCAAGGTATCTGCAGTCACAAAGGGATTCCCATCACGGTCTCCACCAATCCACATTCCCATAGTAATTGGTTTAGGATGTTTCAACTCCAAGCCGTGTTTTTTAGCCAGACGCTTGTACTCAGCAGTCAAATGAGGAACTGCCTTCAGGAATGAACTATTGTAGTATTCCATAACATTCGTGATTTCATTGGTCACTTTCAATTTTTTTTCACGAATCATGTCTGTCTGCATGATAATCTCAATGTAACGACGGAGATCATTATGCCATTTTTCCTTATTAATCAAGCCTAATTTCACATCACGATACTTACGCAAAAGGGTATGGATATGATTGGTCAAATCCAGCATACTCTTACGTTGAACTTGTGTTGGATGGGCTGTCAAAACAGGGACAACATTTAAGTGTTCTAGAATTTCAACCGCATTTTCTTTTTCTGCAACCATTTTGATTGTTGCTGATAATTTCCCAAGATAATCTTGATCAATATTATTTTGGTGGTTGATTTCATAGGCCAAATCCACATCTTCTGAAATATTAATCAAGAGAGGCAAGATAGAGAAATAGCGTGAAATATAGGCCATTTCATCATTTGTCAGGCTAGTAACCAGTTGATTCAAGCCCTGATAATCTTCTTGAGTTGATAATTCTTTCAACTCCATGATTTTTGCAAAAGTCTCTGGGGCAAGCATATTTTTAGTGATATCTTCTAACAATTCTGTTAAAATCAATACTTCTTCTTGCACGACAGCTTTATTACTATAGTTTTCTAATTTTTGAAGAGACATAGGTAATCCTTTCCACTATCAACTCTACATATTGTTTGATGAGTGAGCTTCTAACTCCTCATATAATTGGGCACGTTTTTCACTTGCATCAATATTTAAGACAAAGGCGATGGCTACAGACAAGACCAGAAGACTATTCCCTCCTTGCGATAAGAAGGGGAAGGTTACTCCTGTAGAAGGAATAATACCAGAAATTCCACCGATATTGACAAAGACCTGGACCAACATCATACCACCAACCCCAATCGCCATCATAGAATTAAAGGGATTCTTAGCACGAATACCGACTAGGATAATTCGCAAAATAAGGAAAAAGACAAGTGCTAAAATCAAGCTAGCTCCCACAAATCCAAACTCTTCAATAACAATTGAAAATACAAAGTCTGTATGGGCCTCTGGTAAATAGCCACGTTTTTCGATTGAATTTCCTAAGCCTAGTCCAAACCATCCACCATTTACCATGGCAAAGTAGGAATTTGCGAGTTGGTGGCCTGCTCCTGCCAAATCAGCAAAGGGATTAAAGTAGGCACTGAAACGCTTAGCAACGTAACCAAATACTGGAACTTTTGAAAACTTATCAACCCCAATCATAGAAATAGCTGATAAGGATAGGGCTGAAACTCCTACCAATACACCGATAAAGGCTATAAACCAACGATGAGCAATCCCACTAACTGTATACATAATCAAGGCGACCAGAGCTAGGATAGTCGCATTCCCCAAATCTGGGAAAATAGCCAAACTTCCTATCATTACCAAGAGGACAAAACGCCAATCATTAAAAGCTCGAGGAATCCATTGATTTTGAGTTAAAACTTGAAAATCGTAAATACCAATTTCATCCTGTTGTTTTGAAAAACGTTGGGCCAAGTACCAGACGATGATAATCTTCAAATACTCCGCTGGTTGAATGGTCAAAGGTCCTACTGAAATCCAACCATAGGCTCCATTGACTGGCGTACCAATTAAGCGAGCTAGAGCTAAGAGAATCAGCTCAACAAACATAACAATAAATAAGAGACGTTCTTTTCTTAAAAAATTCAGTTTCAGCTTATATATCAAGGCAATCAATATTAAACTAAATATCCAAAACATTCCCTGACTTCGAACCAATTGGAGGGCACTTTTACCTTCTTCGATAAGAATGGCACTGGTTGTAGAATAAACTACAATCAAGCCCAAAATTGATAAAAGTAAGTAAGGAACTAGAATAGAATAGTTTAATAGGTGCCTCTTACTAATCTTCATAGTATCACCAATCTAATGAGAACAAAAGAAATTATTCCCAAATTCCGTTTATTTTCTAGTTTTGATTGCTATTATACCATTTTTTCCGAAAGAAAAAAACTCTTACCCTTAAGATAGAAGATTTTCTCATAAGAAAAAGAGCACTTGGCTCTTTTCTGTTTTATTCTTTTGAAGAACTGCTTGAGCTTGAATCTCCACCACCGATGTATTGAGTAAAGATATTTTGGAAGGCTTGGTCTTTAACCTTGATGTTGGCTGCCTGCAATTCTTTTCCGATAATGCTTTGAACAAATGATGCGTCATTTTGTTTTTGAGTCAAGATAACAGTTTTTAATTTTTCTTTGTAATCGTCAATATTAGATGATTTTTCTGTTTTCTTAATCAGTTTAACAATGTAATATTGACTGCTGTAGGCTTGTGTTCCAGTAACTCTAATCACATCAGAAACACCGTTTACATCTAACGCAAAAGCAGCTTTTTTAACTTGTTCTGGTACTTCTGTTGAAGCAGAATCAAAAGTGATTTCTCCACCATTCGCTTTAGTTTTCTCATCTGTTGAATTATCTTTGGCTAATTGAGCAAAGTCTGCATCACTAGCTTTGGCTTTTTCAAGAATTTCTTTAGCTTTGTCTTCATTGTCCAAGCGGATGATTTGAGCCGTCACATCTGGAGTGTACTCGTCAAAGGCCTTCTTATAAGCATCATCTGTCAATTCAGCTTCTGCTGCCTTCTTAACTGCCAACTCAACCAATTTACTTGTACGAATTTGAGCTTTACGTGTTTCAAGAGTCATTCCTGCTTGTGACAAGACACGTTGGTAATTTTCGCCATATTGTTTCTCTTCTTCGGCAATTGTATCGTTGACTTCTTTGTCATCTACTTCTGAACCGTATTGTTTCTCAAATACTTTTTGAATGGTCAAATTCAACAACACTTGTTGGGCTGAAGGGTTGCTTTTCACTTGCTCATAAAATTGATGTTCTGTGATGACATCTCCTTTCATGCTGATAAGGTCTGCCCCTTCTGAACCTTTCGAACAAGCTGCTAAAGTTGCTACTGATAATAGTGTAATGGCACCTGCCAATAGTTTTTTCTTCATGTCTACTCCTTTGAGATAAGTGTTACCCTATCTATTTTACTATATTTTCTTAAATTTTTCTGAAAATCATTCGCTGTCAGGCAATTGAACATCTGCTACATTTTTACGAAGCATGAGAATGCCGTCCCCCAGAGGTACTAATGTTGCGGTGAGTCCTGGATTGTCTAAGGTTGCATCAAATAGTCTTTGAAGGCCTCGATAAATGGTTCGCTGGCCACGACGGACTTCCATAATATCCTTGGCAACATCACCACCTTGGAAAATATCATCCAAGACAACCACACCTCCAACGTCCAAATGTTTGAGGATTTCTGGCAGAAAGACGATGTATTTAGACTTGGCTGAATCCATAAAGACGAAATCATAGGACTCTGTCAGTGTAGATAAGGCATCTACCGCATCTCCCTCTAGAAGCGTAATTTGCTTACGACTGTCAAACTGGGCGAAATTTTCCTTGGCAAAACCAATCATTTCTGGATTGCGATCAATGGTTGTAATCTTGGCATTTGGCGCATGTTCCGCCATCAAGAGAGCTGAAAAACCGATAGCCGTCCCAATTTCCAGAATGTTTTTAGGTTGTATGGTTTCCATGAGAAAACGGAAATAAGCAACCGTTTCATGGGGAATAATAGGAATATTTTCCTTGCGAGCAAAATCTTCCAATTCTTTCAGGGAACCTGTGACTTGCTTTTGACGCTGGCGCATCAAGTCCACAATTTCTTCTTTGACAACAGGACGACGCATGTTATGGTTGGCATTCTTACTATACGATTCAACCATCTTATGCCAATCCCAATTTTTCAACAAGGACTTCAAACTCATTCAAACGACGTTCAAAGACTGCAAAGGCATCGTTGAGATAATCTTCCTTCTCCATATCAACACCAGCTTTTCTCATGACATTAAGTGGATAGTCAGATTTACCTGCCTTGAGGTAGTCGATATAGCGGTCACGGTCTTCTTGACTACCATGGACAATCTTTTCAGCCAGGGCTGAAGCTGCTGCAAAACCTGTTGAATATTGGTATACATAGTAGTTATAGTAGAAGTGTGGAATGCGTGCCCACTCGTATTGGATTTCAGGATTGTCTTCCTTACTCAAACCATAATACTCTTGGTTCAAGTCTGCGTAGAGTTTATTTAAGAAATCGCTTGTCAATACTTCACCATTTTGATCAGCTTGGTGAATCGCGTGTTCAAACTCAGCAAATTGAGTTTGGCGGAAAACTGTTCCACGGAAACCGTCTAGGAAGTTATTGAGAATAGCAAAGCGCGTTGCGTCGTCTTCCACTTCTTCCAATAATTTCTCCGTCAAGATATTTTCATTGGTCGTTGAGGCAATCTCAGCCAAGAAGATAGAATAATCCCCGTAAACATAAGGCTGCGTTTCACGAGTATAGCTTGAATGCATACTATGACCTGTTTCATGAACAAGAGTAAAGAGATTGTCTAGATTGTCCTGCCAGTTAAGAAGCATAAAGGCATTTGTATCGTAAGAACCACCAGAGTAAGCCCCTGAACGCTTGCCTTGATTTTCGTAAACATCAATCCAACGTTCGCTGAAGGCACGTTTAACACGGCTCAAGTAATCCTCACCCAATACTGCCAAGGCATCTTCTGCTTTTTTCAAGGCTTCTTGGTAGGTAAAACTGTATTCAACAGATGAAAGTGGTGTGTAGACATCGTACATCTTAAGGTCTGAAATCCCCAAGATTTTTGAACGAAGTTCAAGGTAACGATGCAAGAGGGGCAAATGCTTGCGAACTGCTGCTACCAAATTGTCATAAACACTCTCTGGAACAAAATTGGCCGCTAGGGCTGCATGACGCGCACTCTTGTAGTTGCGAACTTTGGCACGGTAGTTTTGAACCTTAACATTGGTTTGCAAGGTTTTGGCATAGGTATGTTGGAATTGTTCATAAGTCGCATAAAGAGCTTGATAAGCACCACGACGCACCTCACGATTTTTAGACTCCATCAAACGTATGTAAGTCCCATGAGAGAGTTGAACTTCCTTATCATCATCGTCAAGAACATAAGGGAACACAATATCCGCATTGTCCAAAATAGCGAAAGTTTCACTTGCCGAACCAAAGATTTCTCCAGCGCCAGCCAATAATTCTTCTTCACGTTGTGAAAGAACGTGTTCCTTGCCTTGCAAAAGCTTGTCAAAATAGTGTTGATAAATCTGCAATTTTGGCTGAGCTTCTAAAAAGTCAGCATACTGCTTTTCACTGATTTCCATAAATTCAGGTTCATAGAATGAAAAGGCTTGGTCTAGCTGGCTATAGAGAGTCATGGCCTTGGCATAGTACTCTTGGTACTTGGCTTCACGCGTGTCCTGGTCATTCTTCATATGAGCATAAACGTAAAGCTTCTCCATTTGGCGTTCCATTTCAAGAGAAAATTCAGTGATTTCGAGTAAGTTATCCGCACTATCCAAGAGATGACCTTCATACTGGGCTACTGTCTCCAATTGTTCTGTTAAATCTTTTAAGGCTTCTTCCCAAGCCTGGTCAGTTGGGTAAATCGTTGATAGATCCCATGTATCTTTTTCATTTATTTCATGTCTTTGTAATACCATTAGATTCCTCCATCCTTTCTATTCTACCATATTTTTTAAGAAATATTGCTGATAAAAGGCTGGTGGATAGAGCTTTTGCCAATCATTTTGAGGATTTTCTTGATAATAGGTTTGAAAATACTGATAATAGCTGGTCAAATCCTTCTCAATTTGGCAAAAATCACCTACTAGTGGTCGAATTTGTGGATACCATTCTTTTAAGCCATAAGTCAGGAGATTTTCTCCCTTCTGATAGGCTTCTGCTTGTTCTTTCATCCAAAAAGGATTTTGATAATACAGTTGTTGCCGGATATAGCGACAGATGTCCTTGTCTTGGGAAACGGTAAAATGCGATATTTTTTGTTTCTTATAGGGAAGACGTAATATCTCCAGTAGACTACCGTGACCATAGGGAAATTCCTTAATCTGATAATGAAGTTTACCTCGGAGATCTTGGTGAATCAGGTATTTGAGTCTTAAAACTTGCTTTTCACTGTCTAATTCCCAAACATAAAAGCCCATATTTTGACTGAAGTATAGAAAACCTTGTTGCAGACGAGTCAAACGATCCTTGAGCCAAAGTTTTTCCCCCAGCAACCACAGTACTTGGTAACCCTGACTACGATAGCCCTCACTTCGCTCTTTAAGAAGTTTTTGCGGCAAGGGACTACACTGAACTTCTAGAGCAAGATGACCATTTACAAACACATCTGCAATCTGTTTAAGCTCTAGAAGGGGGTATTCTAATTGAACCTCTGTCTCTTTGTTCAACCACTTATAGAGAGATTCCTTATTGGCCAAGTGTTCTGGACTTTCATTTTCAAATGAAAAATCACAGTCTTTTAAAGATTTATGAGCAAAATGAGTCCGTACACTTAGTCCTTGACGCAAACGGAGCTGGCCTCCACAAGCTGGGCAGGTGTATACTTGCTTCTCAAGCTTATCCTCTAACACATTTACCAACTGTCCCCTAGCATCTCTCGCAACAAACATGATTTCCCTCCTTTTCTATATTATTCGTAAAAATTAATAATCGTATTTTTAATTATCGAAGATGTGAACTAAGAGATTAGGAAAGTCAAATTAATTGTAAGCGCGTCATAACAAGGTATCTATCATTCATGGAGCTCCTCCTGTATACTATTAGTAAAGTAAAACTATTGGAGGATATTTTAATGCCACAACCTATTGTTCCTGTAGAGATTCCACAATCTCGTCGTTTTGATTTTAAAAAGAGAAATGATATTCTGCTTAAAATTCGTATTGGCAAGCTTGAACTAAGTTTTTTTCAATCTCTCAATCTCGAAATGATAGAACAGCTTTTGGATAAGGTGTTGCTCTATGACAATTCATCTATCTAGCCTAGGGCAGGTCTATCTCGTATGTGGGAAAACGGATATGAGGCAAGGCATTGATTCACTGGCTTATCTCGTTAAAACCCACTTTGAATTGGATCCTTTCTCAGGTCAAGTCTTTCTCTTTTGTGGTGGACGTAAAGACCGCTTTAAAGCCCTTTACTGGGATGGTCAAGGATTTTGGCTACTTTATAAACGCTTTGAGAATGGTAAACTGACTTGGCCAAGTACAGAAAAGGATGTCAAAGATCTCACACCTGAACAAGTAGATTGGCTGATGAAGGGCTTTTCTATCACTCCTAAAATAAATTCATCAGAAAGTCGTGATTTCTATTGAAATGAGGACTTTCTTTTTAGTATAATGAAGTTAGAAAACAAGGAGGGAAGCCCATGGAAGAATTATTGAAAATCATTCAACAACAGAGTGCTACAATTGATAGTCTCACCAATGAACTTGCCCTTCTTCGTGAACAAGTGGCTTATCTGACTCAAAAGCTCTATGGAAAATCCTCTGAGAAAAGTGTTTGCCCCTCTGGACAACTCAACCTTTTTGAGGAAGAGTCTCCATCTGAGGAAGATGGAGATGTTCCCAGTTGAAACAGAGGAAATTACCTACAAACGTAAGAAATCTAAAGGGAAACGCCAAGCTCTTCTTGCCCAATTTGATTCAGAAGAAGTTCATCATCAACTAGAAGAGAGCATTTGCCCTGATTGTCAGGGAGAGCTAAAAGAGATTGGAGCGACCCTTCAACGCCAAGAATTAGTCTTTATTCCTGCGCAATTAAAACGAATAGATCATATCCAACACGCTTATAAGTGTCAAGCATGCAGTGAGAAAAATCCGAGTGATAAAATTGTGAAAGCTCCTATTCCTAAAGCCCCTTTGGCGCATAGCCTTGGCTCAGCTTCTATTATCGCTCACACCATCCATCAGAAGTTTAATCTGAAGGTACCCAATTATCGCCAAGAAGAAGATTGGGCTAGGATGGGCTTACCAATCACACGTAAGGAAATCTCTAATTGGCATATTAAGGCGAGTCAATACTATTTAGAGTCCCTTTATAACCTTTTACGAGAAAAGTTGTTAGAACAACCTCTTCTTCATGCGGATGAAACCTCTTATCGGGTCTTAGAAAGTGATAGTCAGCTGACTTACTATTGGACTTTTTTGTCTGGGAAAGCTGAGAAGCAAGGGATTACGCTTTACCATCATGATCAGCGTCGAAGTGGTTCAGTAGTACAAGAATTCCTAGGAGATTATTCTGGCTATGTGCATTGTGACATGTGGTCTGCTTATCGTCAACTGGAAGAAGCTGAACTTGTTGGATGTTGGGCACATGTGAGAAGGAAGTTTTTTGAAGCGACCCCCAAGCAAGCAGATAAATCATCGTTAGGAGCTAAAGGTTTAGCTTATTGTGATCAGTTATTTGCCTTGGAAAGAGACTGGGAGGCTTTACCAGCTGATGAACGACTACAGAAACGTCAAGAAAAGCTCCAACCCTTAATGGAAGACTTCTTTGCTTGGTGCCGCCGTCAGTCAGTTTTACCTGGTTCAAAACTAGGAAAGGCAATTGAATACAGTCTCAAGTATGAAGAAACCTTTAAGACAATTTTGAAAGACGGACATCTCGTCCTTTCCAATAATCTAGCTGAACGCGCCATTAAATCATTGGTTATGGGACGTAAAAATTGGTTGTTTTCTCACAGTTTTGAAGGAGCTAAAGCAACAGCTATTATTATGAGCTTGTTGGAAACAGCTAAACGTCACCAATTAAATAGCGAGAAATATCTATCCTATCTTCTAGAATGTCTTCCAAACGAGGAAACTCTCGTAAACAAAGAGGTTTTAGAGGCCTATTTACCATGGACTAAAGTTGTACAAGAAAAGTGCAAATAAGAAATCTCCAGATTAGGAACTATCCGTGAGTTCTCTAGTCTGGAGATTTTTCAATATACTTCGTTATTGGGCGGTTACAGTGTTTCTTGGACTTGGGAAATTAAGAAATTTTCCAATACCATATGTGGAACCTAAAATTCAATCTCGTATTGTTCAAGTTTTAGACAACTTTGATACGGTTTGTAATGACCTCAACATCGGACTACCCAAGGAGATTGAACTACGCCAAAAACAGTATGAATATTTTAGAGAAAAACTCTTGACATTCGTCGCCGAAGGCGAGTACACTGAGAGTAGAGTAGAGTAGAGGAGTGGGACAACTCCGCTATTATCAAACTTTTACAGTGGGTATTTGGACCAATTCGAGTGAAGTTGGGAGCAGTTGCAGAATATAGTCAAAAGAGGATTAGTGTGACAGATTTAACTCCTGAAACTTATGTTGGAGTTGATAATTTGTTGCAAGATAGAAAAGGGAAAGCAGTTGCTACATTTTTACCTGATCAAGGAAGTGTTACAACCTATAATCAGGGTGATATATTGATTGGTAATATCAGACCTTATCTCAAAAAAATTTGGTTTTCTAATCAAGTTGGTGGGACAAGTGGAGATGTCTTGACAATTCAAAATTCTATTACCCCTTGTATGGAAAATAAATATTTATATTATATTTTGTCAGATGATCGATTCTTTTATTATAATGTGCAATATTCAAAAGGTTCTAAGATGCCCCGAGGAGATAAGAAAGCTATTATGCAATATAAGTTTATATTGCCATCCATTACAGAACAAAAAAGAATCGTCTCCATGCTTGACAATTTTAACACCCTAACCAACTCTCTTTCTGAAGGTCTTCCAAAAGAAATCGAACTAAGACAAAAACAGTATGAATACTGGAGAGAACAATTATTAAACTTCACTAGATAAATTCTTGAATCATTTTGAGAAAGAATCTCAATTAATACAATAAAAGGAAGCATACTATGGTTGATTATTCAAAAGTACATGAAGTAATTGCGGAAACAAATGAAGGGATTCTCTTGGCTGAGTATCAACCAGAGTATCGTACAGATAGAGAATTTCAGTCTGAGGCAGATTTGGAAAGACAATTGCTTACGGATTTGGTCAATGGTCTCAATTATGAACGATTGGATATCCATACTCCTTCAGAGCTTTTAGCGAATGCAAAGGTTCAAATTGAAAAGCTTAATAAGGTTACGTTTACGGATGCTGAATGGCAACGTTTTGTAGTCGAGTATTTAGACTGTCCCAATGAAGGTTTGGTTGAAAAAACACGAAAAATCCAAGAAAATCATATCTATGACTTTGTCTTTGATGATGGACGGATTAAAAATATTTTCATCCTCGACAAGAAAAATATTCACAACAACAGCATGCAGGTTATCAACCAAGTGACGCAAGTGGGGAGTCATACCAACCGCTATGATGTGACCATTTTAGTCAATGGTATTCCACTAGTTCAGATTGAATTGAAGAAGCGTGGAGTTAGTCTACAAGAAGCTTTTAATCAGGTTCACCGCTATAGTAAGGAAAGCTTTAATAGTGAAAATTCTTTGTATAAGTATGTTCAGATTTTTGTGATTTCGAATGGAACTTATACACGCTACTTTGCAAATACGACAGCTCAAAATAAAAATCACTATGAGTTTACCTGTGAGTGGGCGGACCGTAAGAATAAGACTATTCACGAATTGGAAGATTTTACCGTTACTTTCTTAAGCAAGCGTGTCCTATTGGAAGTCTTGACTAAGTATTGTGTTTTTGATGTGGATAATACCTTGCTCATCATGCGCCCTTATCAGATAGCAGCTACCGAGAGTATTTTGAGAAAAATTCATTCCTCGAATGAGATGAAGAATTTTGGAACCATCAATGCTTGTGGCTATATCTGGCATACGACAGGGTCAGGGAAAACCTTGACCAGCTTTAAGACTGCTCGTTTGGCAACAGAGTTGGACTACATTGACAAAGTGATATTCGTTGTAGATAGAAAAGACTTAGACTATCAAACTATGAAGGAATATCAAAAATTCCAACCAAATTCAGTCAATGGTAGTAACAATACAAAAGAACTACAACGCAGTATCGAAGAAAATGATGATCGAATCGTTGTCACAACTATTCAAAAGTTAAATAAGTTTATCACTGCAAATCCTAATCATGAAGTCTATGCTAAGAAATGTGTCTTGATTTTTGACGAGTGTCATCGTTCTCAGTTTGGGAAGGCTCAAAAGCGCATTAAGAAGGCTTTTAAACAGTACGCCCTATTTGGATTTACAGGGACACCAATTTTCCCAGAAAATAGCTTGACGGGTGAAACAACGCAAGAAGTTTTTGGAGAACAGCTTCATAACTACGTTATCACGGATGCTATTCGGGATAAAAAAGTCTTGAAGTTTAAGGTTGATTACAACTATATCAAGCCTGAAATCAATAAGTATAGAGAAGCTGAAAAAGCAGTTGGCCGAGAGATTGATGAGAAGAAACTTAAAAAGATGGAGAAGGAGCTACTTCTACATCCAGAACGGATAGCAACCATCACAGAATACTTACTTCGCGTGTATAATACAAAAACACACCGAAATCAACACTATACTCATAAACAAAAACAATTGTCTGGATTTAATGCTATGCTAGCTGTACAAAGTATTGAAGCAGCAAAATTATACTATGAAGAACTCCAGCGACAACAAGCAGCTTTACTAGAAGCTAAACGCTTAAAAGTTGCAACCATCTTTAGCTTTGCACCTAACGAAGAACAGTCTGCTTATGGGGAAATTCAAGACGAAGAGCTAGAACCTCAAGATACAGCTATGCCTCTATCTTCTAAAGAGTTCCTTTCTAGAGCAATTGACGACTATAATCAAATGTTTAAGACGAACTTTTCGACAGATGGGAAAGAGTTTCAAAATTACTATCGTGACCTTTCCAAACGAGTTAAATCCAAGGAAGTGGATTTGCTGATTGTGGTCGGTATGTTCTTAACGGGATTTGATGCCCCGACTATGAATACACTCTTTGTCGATAAAAATCTACGTTATCATGGTTTGATTCAGGCCTTTTCGAGAACCAATCGGATTTTTAACAAGGTTAAACCTTTTGGGAATATTGTTTGTTTCCGTGATTTAGAAAAGGCTACGCAAGAAGCTATTAAGACTTTTGGAGACACTAATAAGCTTGAAATCATCTTAGAAAAAAGCTTTAGCGAATATATAGATGGTTTCGTGGATCAAGTAACGGGTATCGAGGTTAAAGGATATACTGCGGTTTGTCAGGAAATTCTGGAAAGATTCCCGAATCCGCAAGAAATTGAAACAGAGCATGATAAGAAGGAGTTTGTTAAGTTATTTGGTGAGTTGTTGAAGCTTGATAATGTTCTTCGAAATTATGACGAATTCCAAGAAACCGACAAACCTATTTCAGAAGGCTATCTTCAGGATTTAAGAAGTGCTTATGTGGAAATTCGAGATGAATTTTTGAATCTTAAAAACTATGAAAAAACTAAGGATTTGGATGTCGATCTTTCAGATGTTGAATTTGAAATCGAACTCTTAAAAACAGATGAGATTAATCTGGACTACATTCTTGCATTGATTGTTGAAAAATCGAAGAATTCTGAGTCCAAAGAAGCAATGAAAGCAGAAGTTAGTCGTGTGATTCGTTCTAGTATCGATATTCGTGCAAAAGAAGAGTTGGTTATCGGCTTTATCAATGACACTGATTTGCAAAAATTGAAAGACCATGATGGGATTATCAATGCTTTCTATGAATATGGCAAGGAGCGCAAGAAAATCGCAATCCATGACCTAGCTGAGTCTGAGAAACTTGTAGCTGATTACCAATTATTTATTGATAAATCAATTCAACGAGGTTATGCTGAAAATAGTGGGACTGATTTGGATTCGATTATTCCACCAACTTCTCGTAGACAGGGAGCACGTGAACGGAAAAAGCAAGAAGTTTTACGTAAGATTCAGTTGTTAGTAGAGACTTATTCAGGTATTTAAGGATTGTTGACTAATATTTATTAGAAAAATCAGGCTCTACAAAAAATACTATTTATTCGCTCATATTCCGCTCATTTTTTAGATACAACTTTGTTTCCATATTTCCGGGGAACTAGTAGAAAGTAAGGAGAAATATGGAAAATAACAACCAACATGCCCTTTGCCAGCAACTCTGGGCGAGAAACAAATACCTCGTTTTGAGTCATTCCAGCAATATTTACAATGGGATCCGCCAATACTTGAAGAATGAAGAGGTGGAGGTAAGTCATGTTCAAGAACTGATCGATCGTGCCTATCAGATTCCAGAACACAGGGGTCAGGTTTGCAACGCCTTCCAGCATATTTGGAGCTATTTTAAAAAGCAAGCCAGCCTTAACGAGCGCCAAGACTACATGCTCTTGTTGGATCGCTACCGCTTTGGTCAGGCTTCTAAGGAAGACTTGATCACTAAGACTAGAGACTTGCTTGATCGCTATCCAAATACCTATTTGCAACATTCGACTTTACTGAAAGGAGACGCCCATGAGACTTTGACATGAGGCTTTGATTTCACAACTTCCCCGCCCTCAACTTTTGGGGCAACATCGAGAGTGCTGCGCACTTCGTGGCAATGGCTGGGGCAGAAAGCATGCGACGGTTGACTATGTCTTTACCCACTCGCCCTATCGTCTCTATGCCTATCATGACTTGATCATGGAGGAGATGACTGACCGTGGCTACAAGGTCAGTCCAGAGTGGTTGGATAAGAATTATCGTGGCAAAACCTGCCCTCCTTATCAAGACTTAGCAGAGGAAAAGCTGAAAAGTCCTATCTATAGTGAGCATGACCATGCCTACTATGAGGAGTGTCTGGCTAATCTCCGAGAGAAGGGAATCAACCTATAGTCTTTTCTAATAACAAGCCATAGTCACTTATAAGAATTACTAATAACGCGTTTGGCCAGTCTAACTGAAATATAGTTAAAAAACAAGCTACACAAAGGATGAGGCTGGGCAAAAACTCGCTTCTAACTATTAAAAAAACGAGCATTTCCGTAGTTGGAGATGCTCGTTTTCTTATGT
>OIEJ01000202.1_pt1 | contig 32842 bp, 36 predicted proteins | sample 1581791 | NCBI WGS metagenome assembly OIEJ01 (sample SAMN03281019, study PRJEB24777) | human gut metagenome | isolation source: fecal sample PR141 from 1 month old male Chinese infant, vaginal delivered... | place: Singapore | collected 2005-11-08 | reverse complement strand
TATTTCTAAGCAAAAAGGGTCCCGAGGGACCCTTTTCGTTGGTATAATTAAATTATGAACAAAAACCATACCAATGAATCTAATTATACCAAACTAGTAATGCCTCGCCAACTAGTTTTACCATTGGATTATGGCATTTTGATAAAAGAAACAGCGCCTGTGCGGTTACTCGATGCTGTATTGGAGGAATTAGACTATAAAGAGTTACAGCATTTGTATTCTCCTAAAGGGAGAAAATCTAAAGTTCCACCGCATATTCTGTTCAAAATTTTTGTCTATGCTATGTCCAACGGCGTGTATTCTACACGTATGATACAACAACAATGCGAAGAAAATATTAATTATATGTGGCTTCTTCAAGGCTATTCAGCCCCAAGTCATATGACATTCCAACGATTTTTTGCACGTTGTACACTAGATATCTTAATGAATCTGTTTTCACAGATGATGGAAGCTATTAACAGACGTGATACCTTAACATTCAATGAAGTCTTTATTGATGGTACTAAACTAGAGGCTAATGCCAACAAGTATACCTTTGTCTGGCGAAAAGCAGTACAAAAAAGACTAGATACATTACCCTCTAAATTAGCTATATTAAAGCAAGACATCTGGAATGAATTAGGGCTAGAGACCCATTGTATGAATGATGAATGTATATATACCTTCCTCTCTAAAGAAATTGAAATACAACATATGGAACTCGTACAAGGAAAAGGTAAGCATAAAACACCATTGCAACGGTTGTATGAGCGAGCTGAAGTTCTATATGAGAAACGCAAAGAATACGAACAGCAGTTGTATATTATGGGTGAACGCAATAGTTATTCTAAAACAGATCATGATGCTACCTTTATGCGTATGAAGGAAGACCATATGCGTAATGGACAGCTTAAACCTGCCTACAATGTACAATTAGCTGTTCATTCTGAATATATTATGGGAGTTGGTGTATTCCCTAAGCCCAACGATACGAATACGTTAATTCCATTTGTACAGCAATTAGAACAGATCCATAGTCGCCGGTTCACATATGTGGTAGCTGATGCTGGATATGATAGCCATGAGAACTTAACTTGGTTAAAAAACAACCAGTACCTATCTTGTATAAAACCACAATATTATGAAAAGGCAAAAACTAGAGCTTGGGCTAAAGATATTAGTAAAGCTCGTAATATGGAATATATACCAGAAGAAGATGCATTTATATGTGCAAAAGGCCGTAAATTAAAATATGCTTTAACTCGTAATGCTAAAAACAAAACCGGATTTATATCTGAGCGAAAGGTATATGTCTGCGAATCTTGTAACCGATGTGGATACAAGAAGGAATGCCAACGGTATATGAAACCAACAACAGTAAATCCAGTAAAACGAATTGAAATTACACCTGCATATGATGCTGTATTGGCGGAAAACCAAGACAGACTGCTTAGTAATACAGGCATTCAATTACGAATTAACCGTTCCATTCAAGTTGAAGGCGCATTTGGTGTATTAAAACAAGATCTTGGGTTTAGACGATTTTTACACCGTGGCAGTGGAAAAGTGCATAAGATGTTATATCTACTGGCTATGGGATTCAATATTGAAAAATTACATAACAGAATACAAGCAGGACGCGTTAACACAACATTATTTACTGCAAAAGAAACTGCTTAAACTAAGAAATTTTTAAATAGGCCTAAAGGTCTATTTAGGTACGCCTAAAAACAAAAAATACCAAGAAAACATAGGATTTTACAAACCTAAATTTCTTGGTATTTCTTATATTTTAAAGGGACTGCAACTAGAATGCGGTAAAACCGCATTCTGTTACAGCCCCTTATTTGTAATTGCATAATTATATGCGTTTTGTTACTTTTAAGCGAAGCAAAGCTCGAGCTAACGCATGTTCAGCACGTTCTACATCAATATCCGGTGTCGGATTCGACAAACGACCTTCTGCACGTTCTTTTGCACGTTCCGCACGTTCTATATCGATGGCTTCAGGACTTTCACAATTTGGTGTAATGATACTTACCTTATTATTTTCAATCTCAACAAATCCACCAAAAACAGCGAAGGTTTGCTTTTTCCCTTCAGGGTCATCAATGCGTAATGGCGCCACATCGAGGGCGATAATCATAGGTGCATGATTTGGTAAAACACCAAATTCACCATCAATAGCACGTCCCACGAAAAAATTAGCTTTACCATCATATACAACCGCATCAGGTGTAATTATCGTTAGGGTCATAGGTTCCGCCATGGATTATTCCCCCTTCTCTTGCATTTCCTTTGCTTTTGCAACGGCTTCATCAATGGTACCAACCATATAGAATGCGCCTTCTGGTAAATCATCATGTTTACCATCAAGGATTTCTTTAAAGCCACGCAATGTTTCTTGTAATGGTACATACTTACCAGGAGAACCAGTAAATACCTCTGCTACGAAGAATGGTTGACTCAAGAAACGTTGGATTTTACGAGCTCGAGATACAGTCAGTTTATCTTCATCAGATAATTCTTCCATACCAAGGATTGCAATAATATCTTGTAAATCGCGATATTTTTGCAACACTTCTTGAACGCCACGAGCAACATTATAATGTTCTTCCCCTAGTACATGAGGGTCCAAAATACGGCTAGTAGAGTCAAGTGGATCCACCGCTGGATAAATACCAAGTTCAGCGATAGAACGAGACAATACAGTTGTCGCATCCAAATGAGCAAATGTAGCTGCTGGTGCAGGGTCAGTCAAGTCATCGGCAGGTACGTATACAGCTTGTACAGAAGTAATGGAACCTTCTTTTGTAGATGTAATACGTTCTTGTAATGCACCTACGTCATTAGCCAATGTAGGTTGGTAACCTACGGCAGATGGCATACGACCTAAGAGGGCAGATACTTCAGAACCAGCTTGAATGAAACGGAAGATGTTATCGATGAACAAAAGCACGTCTTGTTTTTTTACATCACGGAAATATTCAGCCATTGTAAGGCCAGTCAAACCAACGCGCATACGAGCCCCAGGTGGTTCATTCATTTGACCATATACGAGAGCTGTTTTATTGATAACGCCGGATTCCTTCATTTCATTCCAAAGGTCATTACCTTCACGTGTACGTTCACCTACACCGGAGAATACGGAATAGCCACCATGTTCTGTGGCAACATTGTGAATCAATTCCATAATCAATACGGTTTTACCTACACCGGCACCGCCGAACAAACCAATTTTACCACCTTTTACATATGGTGCAATCAAGTCTACGACTTTGATACCAGTTTCAAGGATTTGTGTGTCTGGTGAAAGATCATCAAATTTAGGTGCTGGACGATGGATAGGCCATTTTTCATCAGCCACAACTGGAGCTGGATCATGGTCAACAGTTTCCCCCAACACATTAAAGATACGACCCAATACACCTTCACCAACTGGAATGGAAATTGCAGTACCCATATCTTCTGCTTCCATACCACGGGTCATACCGTCAGTAGAACTCATGGCAACACAGCGAACCATATCGTCGCCTAAATGTTGCATAACTTCTACTACAATTTTTTGTCTATCGTGAGCTTTATGGTCATGGTAGATGTGGATGGCATTATAGATGGCTGGCAAATGACCAGCTTCAAAACGCACGTCTACAACTGGGCCAATGACCTGCACCACTTTCCCAATATTATTACTCATTAAGAGGTCTCTCCTTATCTATTGCAAGGCATTTGCACCACCAACAATTTCAGAAATTTCATTAGTAATACTGGATTGACGTAACTTGTTGTATTCAAGACCTAAGGAGCTAATAAGTTCCCCAGCATTATCGGTAGCAGATGTCATAGCTGTCATACGAGCACCTAATTCACTAGCCGCCGCTTGTAATAATCCATTATATAAAGTAATTTCTAAATATTTTGGCAATAGTGCATCCAAAACTGATGCAGGATCTGGCATGAATTCATATTCTTCACCCTTAACCTCATCATCTGGTTGCTCTAACGGTAGAATGCGCTCTGCCTGTGCAATTTGCGTCATAGAATTTACAAAACGCGTATAAATCATGATAACTTCGTCAACTTCATGACTTTCGTACATTGAAAGTGCATGTTCCATGATAGTTCGCGAATGTTCGTAACTCGGTTTATCGGAAAAACCACTGTACGATTTATCAATTTGATAGTGACGTGATTTCAAGCTATCCTTTGGTTTTCGTCCAGTTGTAATAATGCAATATTCATCAGGCATTTTTTGTCCGATTTGTTCTATTGCCATTTTTAACACATTGGACGAGTAAGCCCCAGCCAAACCTTTATCAGCACCGATAACGATATAACAAGTGCGTTTTACAGGTCTAGTTTCAAGGAGAGGACTTACGTAATCTTGTAAATCACTACTGGAGATATGACGCAAGATTTGCCCTATTTTTTCTGCGTACGGCCGCGTTGCATCAGCTTTCGCTTGAGCCCTACGAAGACGAGCAGAAGCTACCATCTTCATCGCTTTTGTAATTTGTTGCGTATTGGTAACACTCTTTATGCGCTTTCGCAAATCTTGTGCACTAGCCATACATTACGCCTCCTTACGGGAAACTAATGTATGTGTAGCACCAAAGGCTTCTACACATTCTGGAATAGCTTGTTTCAACAAGTTTTCAGTTGCTTCATCAAGTTTATTTGTAGTTTCAATATTACTGATGATTTCAGGATAATTAGCACGAATAAAGCGTAATAATTCAGATTCAAAAGCTAATACATCAGCAACTTGAATATTGGCTAAGTACCCTTTTGTACCAGCATACAAATTAATAACCATTTCAGCCACACTCATTGGTTCGTATTGACCTTGTTTTAACATTTCAGTCAATCGTTCACCACGGTCTAACTGTGCTTTTGTAGCTACATCAAGATCGGAGCCGAACTGAGCAAAAGCAGCCAATTCACGATATTGTGCAAGATCCAAACGCAATTGGCCTGCAACTTGTTTCATCGCTTTAGTTTGCGCACTACCACCTACACGGGATACGGACAAACCAACGTCAACAGCTGGACGAATACCAGAATAGAACATATCTGTGCCCAAGAAAATTTGACCATCAGTGATGGAAATTACGTTTGTTGGGATATACGCAGATACGTCACCCGCTTGTGTTTCAATGATAGGCAACGCCGTAATTGAACCACCACCTAGTTCAGGTGATAACTTAGCAGCACGTTCTAATAGACGGCTGTGTAAGTAGAATACGTCGCCTGGATACGCTTCGCGCCCTGGTGGACGGCGTAATAATAGGGACATAGCGCGGTATGCAGCCGCTTGTTTAGTTAAGTCATCATATACACAAAGTACATGTTTACCTTTGTACATAAAATATTCGCCCATCGCAACACCTGCATATGGAGCGATATATTGTAACGGTGCACCTGTAGAAGCACTAGCAGAAACTACGATTGTATAGTCTAATGCACCAGTTTCTTCTAATTTTTGTACTACACGAGCTACGGTAGATTCTTTTTGACCAATAGCTACATAGATACAAATAACATCTTTACCCTTTTGGTTGATGATTGTATCGAGAGCGATTGCTGTTTTACCTGTGCCACGGTCACCGATGATAAGCTCACGTTGGCCACGGCCAATCGGTACCATGGAGTCAATTGCTTTCAAACCAGTTTGTAATGGTTCATTAACAGATTGACGATCCGCAATACCAGGCGCTGGATGTTCTACAGGACGACGTTCTGTAGCTTGAATAGCACCCTTGCCATCAATAGGTTGACCCAATGGGTTAACAACACGACCAATGAGGGCATCCCCTACTGGTACATCCATAATTTTGCCAGTACGACGTACTTCGTCGCCTTCTTTAATCAAGAAGTCGTCACCAAGTAGTACGGCACCAACATTATCTAATTCCAAGTTCAAAACCAAGCCATATACGCCGTGTGGCAATTCTAACAATTCACCGGCCATGGCTCTTTCAAGACCATAAATATGGGCGATGCCATCCCCCACGTCAAGGACAGTACCCACGTCATCGACATTAAGGTCAACATCATAGTCCTGAATCTGCTGTTTGATTATAGCAGTGATTTCTTCAGGCTTCATTTTCATATATACCCATTCACCCCAATCTAATAGAGTCAGTTCGTACTAACGTTTTTTTCAATTCGTCTAAGCGACGTGCAATCGAGCCATCAATGCGTTTATCACCAATTTGAATGATAATACCACCCATGATTGTAGGATCTTGACGCATCGATATAATGACATCTTTGCCAGTCATCGCTTGTAATTTAGCTTGTACATCATCACGCAATGTATCAGTTAACGGTTCTGCTACAGTAACAATAGCTTCTAAAATACCTCGTGCTTCGCGAGATTTTTTTATGAAAGCTCTAATTGTATCTTGCAAATAACGATATCTGCCACGTTTAACCATGACATACATGAAATGAAGTACTGTCTTTTCTACAGCAGTGCCAAAGACCTTTCCAAGTAGAGAAATCTTTGCATCTGCTTCCACAATAGGATTATTAATAAACCCTACCAATTCTGGTTGTTCATTAAGAACAGAGGCCACATATAAAAGATTTTCTTCTGTAGTTACTAAATTACCTTGTTCTTGAGCTAGCTCTAACATAGCTGAACTGTATTTATCTGCTACAATTTCTGTGCTCATAATATCACAACCCTATCGTTTTACTATCAAGTTTCGCAATAGCGTCTTCAATTAATTTTGTATTAGTTTCGCTGTCCATATCTTTTGCCACAACCTTAGTCGCCATTGCAACAGATAAGGAAATAACTTCGTTACGCAAATTATTCATAGCACGATCACGTTCATTTACGATATCTTGACGAGCTCGTTCTTTTTCACGTTCAATTTGTTCACGAGCCGCTGCCAATTGTTCACGCGTAGTCGCTTCTGCTTGTTGCACCGCCTTTTCAACGATTTGTTGAGCCTCTTGGCGAGCATTTGCAATTTGCGCAGCATAATCAGCTTTGAATTGTTCCGCTTCAGTTCGAGCAGCTTGAGCATCTGCTAAATCCTTAGCAATACGTTCTTTGCGCTCTTGCATCATAGAAACCAATGGTTTATATGCAAAGCGTGCTAAAATCCAAACTAATATAAAAAAGTTTAGCATTTGAGCAAGAATTGTCCCTAGCGTTAAATCTACCAAGGTCGTTCCTCCTCGCTATTATCTGAACAATAAAATGAAAGCAACTACTACGCCGATGATAGGCATAGCTTCGATTAAGCCGATAGCTACGAACATTGTGGACATCAATTGACCGCGCAATTCAGGTTGACGTGTAATACCTTCAATAACTTTACTAGCTACCATGCCGTCACCGATACCAGCCGCGATAGCACCACAACCTACTGCGATTGCCGCAGCTAATGCGAATAAACCTTGAACTTCCATAATAAATCCTCCATTAAAATTAATGTTCTTCACTTAATGCCATGCCTAAATAGTTGGCTGTTAGAACTGTAAAAATAAAAGCTTGAATAATACCAATAAACAAACTAAAAGCAATCCAAATCCATGGTACCGGTACGAACCAAGGCAAATTATAAAGAATTTCCAATAAAATTTCGCCGGCCACAATATTACCAAATAGACGGAAAGCTAATGTAATAGGTTTTGCTATTTCTTCAAAAATATTTAGAACTAGCATAGCCTTATAAGGCTGTAAAAAATGATTAAAATAAGATAGTCCCTTAATTTTAATTCCCATTCCCCAGACTATAAAGCTACTACACAATGCGAGTGCTGCTGTTGTATTAATATCCGCCGTAGGCGAAGTAACAGCATGTAGCGTTGGCAATAACCCAAGCTCATTACCAACAAAGATAAATAAAAAGAATGTGAATAACAATGAACTCACCATCGGCCAGTGTTTACCAAGCGTTGGCGATAATTGACCTTCTAATGCTTCCAATATAGTCTCCACTACATTTTGAACACCTGAAGGCACTAATACTCGATTTCGCGTAGCAAGCATGGAAATGATGATGACGATCGCCATCGTAATCCATGTGGCAATTAATGTATCGATATTAAACGATAACCCCAACCACTGTACTACTTGATGGTGACCTGCATGCAGTTCCACAGACTCAACCCCTTTCTCACGTAGCAATATAAATTTTATATATATCCCTATAATATATATCTATGTATTATCATACCTCTTTATAGTTATATAATCAACACTTCTAGAGTAAACAATTCGAGATTTACATATTAAAAATGCATTTTATGCATTTAAAATTCATAATAGGAATGTAATTAATCCTTATTTCATGCGATTTAGTCCTATCGCCCAACGCAATAAATTTTATTACTTACTTAATCGCCAAAACACGATATACAATACAGGCTGTATAAGTACAACTGAAATCAATAAACTTTCAGCTCGTACACCAGGTATTTGCAATCCTATAACTACGAAGGCGCCAATCAGAGCCAATCGCCACATCATTTGACGTCGTGCTTTAGCTACAGCCTGGTGTGGATTGCCATATGCTAGTCCTTTATTATGTAGACCTAACAGTACTAAATAAACCATCATAGTCAACATGCCCCATAACCAACCGAGCACGTACTGATTCCATCCAACTACATATTGGATAAGTAGGCCTAAAAAGGTAACAAAAAAACAGGCCCATAGTACATGACGTATGAATTTAATGTATTGATTCATAAATACCTCACTATTTAACCTGTTTATATAACATATTCATAAAATTATATAAACCCTCTATTTTACTAACATATTCACATACTTAAATTATAAAAGTTGAGCAACAGTTGAGCAACTGTTTTAATTTTAAACGAATTATAACGAGCTTAATCCGCTATTTCTTCAATTTTATAAGATAGCATCAAATCGTCGATAAGGCCTCTTACACCTTCCTCGTTGTATTCTTTCGGATCGAGAATAACTTCAGCTATCCAGTCAGCAGTCCATACGTAATCCACGCCTTCAGGCCATTTGAAATCCGGAAATTCTTCAGCCATATCACATTCGTCCCATTGACCCTTGTCCCATTTGCCGATACATGGAGATTGATGCATTTCTCGTTCATATATCATTTCCCATGCTTCCGCATAGGACTCCGCGGTTCCCATGAACCAAGGCTTTTGCGTTGCTGTACTGTAGACTTTTAACATTTTAGGTTCCTCCCCATATAATCGTTCCATACCCTGGCGCGTTACAAGCCAATTCCGCCCAGACTTTCTAGCTTCATTATCAGTAAATTGTTTAATTGCATATCTTTTTAAGCAACATTGCTTTATAGAATCGGCGGGTACCCTCCATCGTTCCCCAGCCTCTTGTGTAGTCATTACATCATCTAATATCATTATAGTACCCCCAATATAACTAATAGATTATAAACAGATATTACAAAGGCAAAAATACTAATTATTAAAGTTACTCTTGAAATCATATGCTCGCCATTGTTATAATAGTTAGGAAGAGTGGGGCTCTTTCGAGCCCCTGTGGTTACTGATTTAATAACTGTGCTATCGCGATTGCTAGTTGGATAAACGCGGTTATTATCGGTAGCCACTTTTTTATTTTCTTCCTTAACTTCTTCAATGGCATCACCTCCTTCCTTATGATTATATTATAACACTTCGACGTGTTATATGCAATACTTTTTTATGATTTTTACAAACAAAAATAGAGCCTATTAACCTAGATATTTTCTATGTTAGTAGGCTCTTTTAATCTTTTAGAATCAATCCATGAGACCACCTGCTCATGCTCAGGAGATAAAGTGATCACCTCTCAGTCATCGACGAATTACTACTCCGATTATCGCTCCCGCTCCCACCACCTGGGATAGATTGCGTTGCATTCGTAGGCGCTTGATTGTGCGGTTGTCCCGTTCTATTGTGTTCTTCAACACGTCTAATGATTTCTGCATTTCGTTCAAGGTAGCTTCTTGCCTCACTGAGTCCGCTTTGGCTTTGGCCAATTCGCTCTCCAATCTGTTGATTGTATTGCGCGCTTCGGTCAATTCTTGCCCCTGCTTCACGACTAAGGTCTGTGCTTCTGTCAATGGAACGTTGGATGCTTCGATTGAGTTCAAGGCTTTCTCGTTGTTGCTCTTGAGCTCGTTCCACTGCGTCAACGGCACGGTGATAGTCGACTCCACTTGGCTGGTAGAGGATATATCCTGCGCAAAGCAAGGCGAGCAACACAACACCACCGATAAGAATATAGCGGTTACGAGTGCAATCAAATAGACTTTTGATTTTTTCATACATTATTGTCCCCCCGCATAATCAGTAATGCCTCGTGCAATCGCACGAACAATAGCATCTAGGTCATTGGATAACATAGCATGGTCTTCTTCATTGTCAATAAATGCCATTTCAACTAATACAGCAGTTGCATCCGTACCGTTTAGGACCCAAAGGTCATCACGTTTTTTAACGCCCCTATCTACTGTATTAATGCTTCGGATAATTTGTGATTGGATATCATTAGCCAAGCGTTGCCCATTAAAGGATTTATATAGGGTTTCAGTCCCTCGTGCTTGCGTGTTAAACGCATTACAATGGAGGGACACAAATATATCCGCACCCCAATCATCAGATTCAGAACATACAAGGCCTAAATCATCACTTTGCAGAGTTCTAACTTCGCACCCGGCAGTCTGTAGATATCGTGCCAACATCTTGCCCGCATCACGTGCCACATCACATTCACGAGTACCATACACAGGGTTGACTGCCCCCGAATCTAAATCAATATCATGTCCGGGATTAATAAATACTTTCATCGTTTATCCTCCTTTTCTAACTGATCCGGAATGCCATTGCCGTCTCTATCTATCCAAAGCGCTAAAAACCCTACGAGAGCCGTTAGTACGCTTGGGATAAAAATGTGGTCGATTATATTTATCCCAACAGAAATGAGTTTCCCCATCTCATCAGAAACATAACCTTTGGCAAATGCCATACAGTATTCGCTAACAACTAGTAAAATAGGCACTAGCATTGTTAGTACTAGTACCCTTGTTGCAAGAACACCGGTAGGGTGGAAGTTGGCCACCCTTATAGATTGATATGATTTTTTAATTGTATTGATGAGATTTTGAGGTATGTTCATGTAGTTCCTCCTTAATATCATCAACTCTTGTTTCAATACTATCCACCCTAGACGTCAATTTTACATGTTCCGTATATGCTTTAGTTCGCTGTTCACGTGACAATTTGATTTCATCCTTTAAATCCTTTAGCGTATCAGTGAGTACGCCCATTTTTTCATGGAACATCAAATTATCTTGCATTCTCTGTAAGTCCAACTTTTCGAGCAACGGAATAACTAGCACTTTATAGCCTAGACCAGCCACAATACTAACTATAGTTAGTGTGGTTAGTATGTCGTTTAACTCGAACTGCCAAGTCCACATTTAGCAACTCCTTTCTGTCCCCCCTGTGGTTTGATTAATTATAAAGGGTCCAATATGGCAACTGGGTACCCTCCGTTAACGTACCGATGTTGAGCCTTGTCATATTCTAAGCTGCTAAGTCTAAAGGTCTGCAACTGGGTACCCTCCGTTAACGTACCGATGTTGAGCTTATTATTAAATTCGATACCATGATTGATAGTAAACGATACATTTTCTGGCGTATCTACATAGATAGGTGTTTCTTTAGACGGTAGAATTGTAGAATTTTTTGAGCCCATGTAGCTAACGCCACACAATAAGGTTACTTTTCGATTGGCTTTAATGGTAATTCCCTTAATTGGCTTAGATAACCATGCATAAGGAATAAAGTCAAACGCGATATTTGTACCAGTCGCCACGCTATTCGTTACATTAATCTTAAGCACATCACCATACAACTTATACACACTGCCATTTACTTCGATAGTATCATCAGCAACTGCACCAGTTTGAATGCCTTTAATTGTATAATCGCCTACTTTTGTACCTGTGAAGTTGTGGTAAGTGAGCTTTATATCATCTTCGCCTAAAGGTGGAATTGTAACAGTGCAAGCCCCAGTACTGTCTAGCGTGCAAGGAGTATCATTGCCGACTACCTTAACGCTGTAATGAGGCTCGCCTGTAACGGATACCACTTGTTGACCTTGGATTACGCTTGGAATGGCCAAAGTCTTAAACTCAATCCTAGGAAACGGCTTGCCAACATTTCCAATTAAGGCTGTTAGCACGTCGTCAATTTTGGCACTTTCGCACCATACGTTACCTTGCAATAATAACTGATGAGCGTTGTCGGCCGTAGCACTTGCGCCGTCCTCGCCCTTATCACCTTTAGAGCCTTTCAAGGCTTCTAATTGGTCTGGGGTGAAATCTGCATAGGTGAATGGGTCGCCTTTTGGTCCAGGTTCACCTTGAGGACCTTGCAATCCTTTTAAACTATCAAGCCATTCCTGTTCAGTACCTCTGAACCCATGAGCCACCGCAATAGAATAGGCGCTTTTACCTAGCCCTTCAATAAGTGGTAATGTGCTGTCCTTATCGAGTTTTAAAATTAATTCATTTGTTTCCATAATCGTATGCCCCCTTATTTATGCATTGAAATATCTGGAACGATGGTTACGGTTCCCTGTCCTAACTTTATCCACTTGTGATCATTGTAGATAAACGCGTCGTACAGGTAATCGCCACCCTTTAAATGGGCCTCAGCGGAATCCTTTCCGCTGATGAAGAACCCTACCTGTTTAGACTGTACCACAGGTGTTAACTCTAATTTCATATCATCGTAGGGCCGTTTACGAATTTTACAAACGGCATCGTATTCACTTAGGTCCATATCGGAGCCAGGTGGTACGACGTACGTCATGCCAAAGTCCTGTCCTGTGTACAATGTGATGTCTTGTTCAATCATATAGGCCTCCTTAGATTTCAGCTAAGTCAACGGATTCCGGGAAGTGCTTATGTTGGTCTAATTCGGAAACGATATATTGGAGTGTTCCTGAAAACTTTGTTGGTTTAAAAAAGTTGGGCGGCAAACTGGCAGACGGATAGGCATACACTACATTTCCGTCAAATCCTATATACTGCCCTGGTACAGAGTTAACTACTGTTAGCCCTAATTTAGTAACCTCATAGGTATGAGACTCCTTGAACTTATCCGAGGTAGTATCCGCCGCTGTGTAATGTTTAAAGCATGTATCCTTAGCGCGGATATAATAGTTAGCGCTGTTAAAAACGGGTTTGCCTTTTCCGTCAAATACTTCCATACCGTACGTTTCAGATTTTGAAATCTTATTTGAGTACACATAAATCTCAAGGCCTCGTAAGATACTCCCTATGTCAGTTGTATACGGCACATAAATCCGACATATAAATAGAGGTTTTTTTAACCCAATAGCCGTATCAACTGCCATACGTTCGCCAGTTGATACCATTTCTATTGGCGAAGCAGAAGCCACAGAGTAAATATAATACTCATCAGGGTCCCTATGTGTGATTGGAATTGTAATGCGGGCCGTCGATGAGGTGGTTCCCGTTGCTCTAACATTCCGGGATGTATACTGCGAAATTCGGTATTTCCAATCAGGTGTAGCCCCTGCAGTGATATACGGAATATCACCGGTACCGCTAAATGTTAACCGATGCTTAAGAAAAGCACAGGTTTGATTGTCGTCGAGCAGTACATTTTTCTTGTTATTGATTACTTTTAAAATGTTCATTCGCATACTCCTATCATTAGCTTCACCTGGCAAGGTTTACCAATATACGCCTTATTAACAGGCGCGAAGGTAACTGTGTCGCCATTAATATAACTTACATAGTCCCCTTCATAGGCCTTAGCTCCACAGGCGCCATAATATTCGCGAAGAGCGAATAGCTTTTGGCCCTCGTATATGTCAGTCTTGACAGAGAACTCAGGCTCAATAGTTGTAAGTTCCTTAGTCCAAATAATTTTGGTAAGCCCCGTAGCTAAGTCCGCTACAGATTCCCCATGATCATCAAACACTTGTATTCCAGCCGGCACAGTATCACCTTTCTTTCTAAATAACGAAGTCAGCTTTTCTTTTAACCACTTAATCAATCGTCCCATAGGCCTAACCTCACTCTCAGTACATTGTTATCATCGAATACCTGGATTAAGTTATCGGATATCTCAACACGAGCACCACTCGTCTTAGTGCGGAGCGTACCAATCGTTGCCGTGATAGCATCAAGGCTATTCACCTTTAACTTATCCGCGGTAACACTATCCGCTTGGAGCTTATCACTACTAATGGATAGGGCTTGTATCTTATCCGCATTCACGGAGTTAGCTTGGAGCATACCCTCCGTGATGATGTTATTATCGAACAGTGCTTGGCCGGTTACATGTAATATCTTGCCTTCGATTCGAGTACCTTCGGGGGATAAGTTAATCCGGCTAACAATATCATTACCACTCAGATTATCGATAGCCTGTGTCACCCTAAGGTCGATACCATTGGATAGCGTAGTAATTTGACCAGATAGGTTCTTATTAAGGTCAGTTACCTTTTGATTAATACCTTTATCAAGTTGAACCAATTTAGATTCAAACCCATTAACAGAGGTTTTCATCGTTCCAACCTCAGAACTCATCGCTTGGATTGATTCGTCCATAGCTTTTAGCCCTAATGCTTCCGCATCAAGTAGGCTCTTGTCAACTCTGTCCTTAATAGTGACCGACTTCTCCGTTACTAAGCTACTACCGAACACATCGACATATTCACACCGCACACGATATACTCCGGCTTTATTGGAGTAGGTGAGCATGCTAGACGTTGTCTCTAAGTCGTCTGTACGATCATCACCAATAACGTGGCAACGGATAACGTAAGCCTGTGGAGGCTTCGCCCCAAAGTACAGGCTAAACCCTCCGAGTTGGTCCTTGACCTCGAACGTAGGCGCCTCTAACTGTGGCAAGTTATACGAATACGTTGCCGGTGTTGAGTACTTGCCTAGCGTACTTCGTGCGTATAAGTACACCGTACCACTTCGTTTCGTAAGCGGTAAATTAGCTGAGGTACCTTTCACCTTCGCAAGCAGTGCGTTGGTATCCTTGCCTGGGTCATTATCCGTGCGTAGTTCATAGTAGTCCACGTCAGCGTTTAGGACATCGTTCCATGATGCGGTGGCGTGGTCCTTAAAGGCTACAGTAAAGTTCTTAGGCATATCCGGTACTTCGTCCATCGCCTTGACTACGACGTCAACTACCTGGGCGGTATCGGAACGATTACCAAACCTATCCACGGCTACGGCCTTAACCTCGTACTCTTCACCAGGGCCCAAAGCCTTTATAATAACCTGGCTGATACTACTACCCGCGTACTGCCAATCTTGACCGGCGATAACTTGGCCGTTCTTAGATTTGAGTTTGTACCACACCTCAGCACTATCAAAGTTGCCAGGATTAGCCGGTGGCTCGAACATCACTTGAAGGTCATAGTACACGCTTTTATCGGCGGTTAGATTATATCGACTAATAACGTGTAGGTTCTGCACGTCACCAGGCGCTTGCATCTTAGGAATCACGATTTCCTTAGTAACCCCTGTCGTGAGTTGACCTAAATCGTTAATCGCTTGCACCCTAACCTCATAGGTTGCCCCTAATAATACGTCGGAAATCTCCGTACTATTAGGTGATGCGGGGAAGTTCCCCACGTATTTCCAGGTATCACTTTTAGCGTTCCGATAGTTAACCACTACGTTGGTTATCTTGCCATCACGAGGCAGTTGCCAACGGACTGCGATTCGTGAGTACATAATGCCATTCGCACCGTATACATCACTTACGAGGCCTATATCCTCGATGTCGCTACCAACCTCAGACTTATAGTCGATAACAGGAACAGAGCCATCATCGTTCGTATACACTTCAGGATAGTATTCCATGCACTGTATCTTGCGAGTAAGGTCTGTACCGCCTTCCGTGATAGCTAGCACCCTAAATGGTTTAGCTGCTTTGGTTAATTCACCAAATGCGTACACGCTGCCTGGTTCAACTGTAATTGATTCCTTAACCGTTACGTTACGGGCAATCACGCTGAGTACTGTGAACGTAGTCACCGCATCGGTAGCATTGTTACGAATCAGTAGTTGGTATTGCTTGCCAGGTAATGTCGATACTTCCTTATCAAGGGTAATAGTATTACCTGTAACAGCTACTACTCGACCACCTTCGCCCCATTCAGGTACGTCATGTTGGATAAGAATAATATCCCCTATGGTACACGCTATGGCGTCGGTGAAAGCTTCGATAGATACAGTACGCACCTCGTACTTATTGCATCGTAGGTAGTGCTTACCATGTTTGAACGCCTGGTCTAGGCTAGTACATCCCATGAGCTCAATTTGTGCAGGGTTGGTAAGTGTATCCGATTCATCGTAGGTATCGCCATACACGGGGATAACATCACGCTCATAGTCCTTATCCTTATTAAGGAAGGAGATTTCCACGGAGTTAGCACGGCTTTGGATTCCCTGGAACTCCTCGGAGAAGCTACCTTGCTTAATGTTGGCCACAGTAAATAGTTGTACCGGTGTCGACTTATAATCACTAACACAGGTGAATCTAGTTCCCTGTGGAATGACTTTACCCCGCCCTACGTTTTCCGGATATTTGAGTGCATCCCATAATCGGCTAGCGCTATCGTAGATATAGTTGAATGTGAATCCGTTCTTATCGCAATTGCTTGCCCAAGCTTTAAAGGCGTCGTAGTCCATACGTCCATGAGGTTGGCCAAACACCACATACTCATCGCCAAACTTACGAGCCATGTGAAGTAGATCATACGCCGCCCATGCCGGATTATCCGCGCGTTGGACTTCGTACTTTTGTTGATATGGATTGAACACATACACAGCGGAGCGTTCCTGTACCCAGGATACTTCAGGGTCAGAGCCATTAAGTTGAGAAGTGGCCAAAGCTTTAATACCGATAAGAGCCTTTCCGGGATGTACGAAATCATCGTATATAATCTGCGTCAATTGGTTCCAGTACACCTTATTGTTGTATCGGATTGAGTTGCCATCCTTACTAGAGCAACGAACACGGACTTCATACTGTGCCTTATCGAGGTTATCGAATCGGTACACTCGATAGAACGCGGTGTTAGTAGCTTCTGTAACCTTGCCCTTATAGTCGCCTTCAGCGATTTCCGCATCAGACTTTTGACGCGTGAAGGACCATCCGTCACCGGATTTCTTAACGAAAGCTTGCATACCCTTTTGGTTGGATAGCGGTAACTTATGCCACTCTTCATTTTCTCCAACTTTTCTGATTTCCGCATCAAGAGTAACCGATGTAGCATCCATGCCGCCTGTATCATTGGAGTAATACAATCCATTAGGGAAGCTGATAGTTAACTCAATAGCATTGCACGCGTCCCCTTGTACACGTTGCGTACTCCATCCAGTTTTGAGTTCGTAGTTGAGTACTTGGTCTGCATAGTTATCGTTGAAGTTAGGGATAACCGTTTGGTCGTTGGTGCCTAATCGGATATCCACTTGCACATCCTGGTAGTTACTAATAGGGTTAGCGTTGATACTGATATCCTCGATTTTGGATAACTCGCCTTCACCGGCGCAATATAAGAGGTTGAGGTACTGCTTTTCGCCATCACTGATAATGTGACGAGATAAGAGGAGCCCTGCGCTCTTCATACGGCCGTACGTAACGGCTAGAGGGTACCCTTGCCCGGTTACAGTCTTAGCGCCACCCCATCCATACGTGTTAGCTTGTGCTGAGTCCGTATGAGACCTGTCAGCCTTTGGTTGGGTTAACTTATTAACGAGCATATTGCCAATCATACCAATGGCCATAGAGAGTACTGTGCGCCATATTAGACTTTGGATACCAAATATCGCACCACTAGCGATACCGCCTGTGGCGATACTAAGGCCTATGGTTAAAATAATTCCAAAGAATTTACCGTCAATCTGTGGCATGGCCACGATATAATCGCCATCGTTAACAATGGTATCGAGCGTAGCCTCTTGGCCATTAATGGAGTATACCCAGTCGCCATCTTGTTTAGCGTAAAAGCTTAATGGCATGTTCGCCTTATGGGGGCGGTATTGGGTTTCATGCTGATCCGGTTTAAACGGATTCCTTACTAGCACTACATTAATCATCGGCTACTCCTTTCTATCGTATATATGTTTAAGCCTAGGAACGTATTTAGAGATGTGTTCGATACATACACCGCTTGGCTTAGTGGCATGAATGAATCGACCATCACCTAAATACACGCCAACATGGTCAAGTTCCTTACCTTTTAGCGAAAAGACCAAGACACTGCCCTCGGTAGGTTCCTTGACCTCTTGCCACTCATCCATAGGAATATCTGTGTAGTTTGGAAGCGTAACACCGTTACGGCGATACACCTCGGCCACTACATCCCAACATTTAAGCTCCTCAAATGGAGTACCTAGCATATCAGACATATCACTTGTTAGATGCATACAGACCTCCCTGTGGAATCGTTGGCTCACCACCAAATCGAACACTATTCCCTAGTGCTCGACATCGTGACAAAGTCTTATTACACTCTGTTTCATCGCCTTTATATCCACACTGAACACCTTTGAACTTGAAAGGACAAAAGTCCTTCATGATGCGGACTAAGGGGAACCGACGCGTGAAACTAAAATCCGTACCGAGTGTGAACTCCATCCATTCTGCATTAGCAACGGAGCCCGTAATAACGAAGTGTTCTTCTACTTCGCACACATTCGGTACATTTGTATTTATTACACGGACAATGACATCCGCACCCGTGAACCCTTGATTATCCTCCGCCAGGCGTTGGATAGTCCGTGTCACATTGGACACGGACAGTTTAACGTTTGGAAGGTCAGTCGAGTTATGGTTGACGTCCGCTAATTTAAACGGAAACGCGATGTACTTGTTCCCTTGAAAGGTAATATCCTCAGTGTTATACACGAGTCGGACGATATCGTCTTTGTATTCGATATCAAGGAGCATGAGCCATACACCTGTGGCGTCTATTTTGTTTTTCTCCAAGATAGATGCAGTTGAAAGTGTTAACATGTTATGCCTCCTGTAATTTCACGGTACCAACCCATATGCCGTAGTCATTCGCTGCGAAGTCTAACTGATCACTGAATCGTACCTTGATAGTTTCCTTCGTTTCAGGGTTCGTCCAGTCGAATACTGTCGAACAGTTAACCTCGTCGAAGAACGACCTTAGCCGTAAGTACTCGGAGGTAGGCACTTTATAATTCACGTTATATGTCCGTAGGGCCTTAGTAGTCTTACGGCGACTAATAATCGTCATATTCTCCACTTGGCCCTTATAGGTCATATCCGGTGTAGTTTCTTGAATTGGATATATCGGATATCTAATGTTTGGAAATGTTGCCATGATTAACCTGCGGCTGCTTTAATTGCATCCCGCGCACCTCCTTTATTATTTGTTACGGCTTTAACCATTACATCGATGATGTAATTTTCTCCATCAAATCTCGAGCTTTGTTGCTCGGACTCAAGGGCTTGGCCAGATTGGTTGATGATGTTAACTGTAACATTATTCCCCTGATTACCACCTAGCATCTTACGCGTTTGACTAGCGTTATAGATACGATGTGAAGCGTTGAATTGAAGGAGCTCCGGACCGTTTTCACCGACCAATGTCATACCTGTAGGCGCTACCCCGCCGGATGCGAACTTAGAGAACCCTCGACTACTGAACGCTGAACTAAAGGACCTACCGCTCGATAATGTACGAGCACCTCCGCCGATATTCCCTATACCCCCGACCACTCCACCGAATAGGCTTTGCAACTTAGGTTGTAGGTATTGTTGGAATGATAGGTTCACCATCATCTTGATAATGCTGTTCGTCATATCCTTGAATATACTAATAAGCCCTTTACTGAAGGACTTCGTACCCGTGGCCATAGCCTCGAGATTACTTGTCCAAGTCGAATTGATATTACTCATCGTACTGTCAAAGGTCGACTTCGCAAGGTCAGCATAATTCACTGTTTCCTCTTGATATTGACGCGTAGCTTCCTTCAATCGAGATTTCAAGTTACGCCCTGCCATCTCCCATAGCTTTTGTTGGGCCTCAACTAGGTTCTTCTCAATTTGTAGACGTTGCGTAGCAGTCATCTGTGCATTAGCTAGCTCGTCCTTTGAGTAGTCGATATAGGCCTGTAGCTGTTCGGCCAATATCGCATCGGACTGGTCCTGTGTAAGGTGGCCAAGTTTCACCAGATTGGACTGATGCTCTAATGCCTCCGAGGTTTGTGTGTAGGCAAGTTCTCTGATTTTCTGCTCAGTATCGGCTACGAGTTTCAATCGTTCCGACTCTGCCTTCTTCTCAGCGAGTTTCTTGTCACCTACAGCCTTGGTGTACTCTCGAACGTTATCGTCAATCTGAGCCTTCTGTGCATCAGACTCTGCCTTGATAAGTTGCAAGCGGTCGCCCGTACGTTCAAGGTCAAGTTTCGTAATATCCTCATTCATCTTACGAACGCGAATAGTTTGATTACGCTCCGCCTCAGCAAGTTTCTTTTGATATACTTCTTCGTTCTTGGCCCTTGCCTCGGCCACTAGGTTGGAGTTGGCCAACGCTTGCGCGTTAGCGTTCTTAAGGGCATCTGTAGAAGCCGATACGCTTGCAGATGTGCCTACCAATTTAGCAGTGTCCACGTACCCAGTAACCGCCCCGAAGTCTCCTTCGACGGACTGTTTAGCCACTACCCCCGTACTAGAGTTTGCACCGGTGTATCCGCCGTTACCGTCAGAGATTACAATGTGATTATCACCAAGAACTACGACGCCATCGCCTGCTTGAGGTGTATATCCATCACCAGCCGGATGCCATGCGCCCGCAGCTGCTGCCGCGTCCATAATGGAAGGAACATAACGAGGTACGTCCTTTCCGAAGGTTTCCTTAACGGAATCAGCGAACAACTTGCCACAGTCCGTAGCCCAAGTACCATCGGCACCTAGTGAGTAGGCCTTGCCAAGTTGAGCATTAGCTGCAGCTAATACTCCGGAGGCTTCACCACTTCCACCTCCTACGCTATTAAGCCCCGCTGCGGAACGGATAATATCTCGAATGTTCTTATTGTTCGATTCATACTGATTCTTAGCGTTGAGCTTATCGATTTCGTACTGACTACCGTCAATCTCCAAGGATTGAAGAGTTAGACTTCGAATCATGTCGTTAAGACGTTCCACGGAGCTTGCTAATTTTTCAGCCGCTTGTTCTGCTTTCTTAGCGGCGGCTTCTTGGGCCTTCGCCGCTTTGCCGGCTTCCTCATTAGCCTTATTAATGGCTTCGTTATTCGATAAGCCGTTCTTAGCGTTCTCGATTTCTTGGTCTAACTTGGCCTGTTCTTCCTCGGCTTTCTTCTTCGCCGCATCAGCCTCTTCCTTAGCCTTCATCGCAGCATCGATTTGAGCGCCTTCCTCCTTAGTGGCTAGGCGGTCGTTCTTAATCAAGCCGAAGAAGGAACTATCCTCAACCCAGTAACGGCCATCATGGTTTGCCATGTAAGCCGAGTTAGTACCAGGTGCATTTAAGTTCTTATGAGCTCTAAGACCGTTAACGTCTACGCCTAGGTCTGTGCCTTTGGTCTGTTCCTTATAGCGATAATCTAGTAACGCCTTACCGGCTAAGCCGATAGCAGTTGCTAATGCAAGCCAAGGTCCGGCAGCTGCTATAGTAGCCAATCGCATAAACTTCAATGCACTTGTAATGGATTGAATTCCTGTGATTGCTATACTAGCTTCTAAGCCGAATTTGATAAGACCTGAGATAGCTTCCTTTTGCTCTGTAGCTAGATTACTATAAGACTTCGTTAAATCGATGGCACCTTGTGCATATTCCATAACTACCGGTAAGAGTTCTTGACCAATCATAATGGCCAATCTCTTGCCGGTCTGTTCCATATCTTTCAACTGACGATTAAAGGCAGCGGACTTTTTAGCAGCTTCATCATCAATGATGAGCCCCATTGCTCTTGCACGGTCCTCGACTTGCTTCATGGCATCTGCTGACATATTCAGCATTCCGTGAAGTTGGTATCCGGTTTTACCGAATAGTTCCATTTCGACCCGTGTCTTTTCAGCACCGTCCTTCATGTTCCTTAATCGGTCTTGAATGATTTTGAACACTTCGAGGGTATTCTTACCCTCAATCTGATCAATGCTAACACCTAGCCGGCTGAACATGTCAGTAGCTAGTTTCCCTTCTGCGGATGCAACTTGCATTTTATCCTGGGCGTTAGATACAGCCTTCGCAAATTTAGCTAACGCTACAGTACTAACGTCGGTAGCTACACCCATATAGTTTGCAACGGAGAGGAATGTGCTTGCTTGTTCAGCAGTCGCACCTGTTAAGGATTGCGTCTTCTTTACTAATAAGTTCCAAGCTAATGCCTCTTTAGCGAGTTTAGAACCTATACCGGCAAGACCGACACTCGCACTAATGGCAAACATTTCATTCTTTAACTTTGAAAGCTCTGCAACTGTTCCCTTAGAGGTAGCGGCGATTTTCTCTAAACCGGCTTTTGTATTCTTATCGGTCAGTTGCACTACGATATCTACTACGTTATTCGACATCCTTATTCATCGCCTCCATTTCTAATCCCTCCAATATCCACATAAGACTAAATAACATCGGATTTAGATTAATGTTATTAATCTCAGCCACTGTACGTATAGCCGGATAATCGAACCCGGCTAACCCGCCCGAGTGGTAATTCCTTTGACTGCGTGATAGGGTATACAGTTTCATAGCCAGTTTTGAACCGAATAATAGGCGTGGTGGGTTAAAGTCACACTCGGAGCAGTCGAAGGACTGCTTTATAGCGGTCTGTAATTCCTTACATCCCTTGCAGTACTTCGGCCTATCCGAGGCCATCCACCTCCACGCCTCTTCTAGTTTTTTTCTGTTTCTACTTGTAGTTGGTAAGTTAATGTAATGACTTCACCAGCGAAGTCCATTGCATCCTTATCACTTACAGTATTGAGTTGTTCGTCTGTGAGTTCGTACACATCTGTTAAGATGAAACGCATAATATCACGACTACGTACAATAGATGCTACTTGATTATCAACATCTACTGGACAATACACGAAGTCTAAACCGGCTTTAATTAATGCATCACGTTCAGTCCATGTAAGGGCTCTTGGTTTTAATTCTTTACCTTGAATATTCATAGTTACCTCCTAATGAGTTAGATCAGTAAGATGTTTGGCTGTTAACCAATTCAAATACTACTGCAGATTGACCGGCATCATCGCCATAATAGGCTTTGAATGGAAGTTCGATATTTACACCTTTAGGACCATCGATGCCAGGGGAGTTACGTTCGTAAATCAATTCAGGCAACTTAATAGTCAAGGAGTTAGTACCTTTTGTAAGTGCTAATTCCAAGCTAGATTCAGTCCCATTTACTGCCTTATTTAAAAGGTCCATGTTTTGGAAGAAGGCTTTAATAGTACCGGATACGCCGGTAATACCTGTATCAATGTAAGTACGGAAGCCTTTACCACCAATAGCATAAGAGTCGCCATCCAAGCCGAAGTCGATATCAAGGCTCATGGACAATACATTCGCTACAGTAACGCCACCTTCTTTTATGGTGGCTTCGAGGTTCTCGAAGGGTGTAAACACAATGGATTTAGGTGCTGTATCAAATGGCACTGCTGCCATTGTTTCCTTACATCCCATTACATCGATAGATGCAGTTAATTCAGAGTCACCGCCAAAGTTTAAAGACATTTTATTCATGCGTACGCCACTGAATTGTTGGTAAGTACTAATGTCCTTGTAACCTTGTTCAAAGGTAGCAGATGGCATATCTGGACCAATTTTAAATACGTGTTTCTTACCGGATCCTTGTGCTGTTGTAGTTGGAGCACCAAAGCCTAGCTTTAACCAATATCCAAATCCCAATACATCAACTGGTGGAACAATACTACCGGATGTATCGATATTACCGCGACTAGGTGCGGCCGGGTTACGTGTACCTCGAATAACAGAGGAGTCATTCAAGTTTTGGCTAGCCTTTAAAGAAGAACTGATGATAGGCATTACCACGCCACCAGTAGATGGTGTAGTACCGAAGTCAGTTTCAAAGGCCATTGTAAGAGAAGATTGTGCACCTTGTGCACGTTTAGCTACTGCCATGTTTATCCTCCTAATATTCAACATTACCGCCAATTACATGCGGTATTTCTATAGTGAATGCGGCTTTACCCGGATATACCGGACGCCACGAGATATTATCTGTTTCATAGTCAATGTTAATGACTGGGTAGTTAGGGTTAACTGCCATGATACATTCGATGAGTAATTGGCCAAGTTCGTCACACTCGAACGCTCCTGTGTATTTCACTACACGCCCTTCACGTTCTGCCTCAACTCTTACTACCCCCCATACGAGTTGTAGAGTGTAAGAATAAGAACTAGCCAAGCCCTCAGACTTGTTATCCATCATAATGATCACGCACGGGCAATCCTCTTCAAGAGGTGCGTCGGCGTCATCATAGCCGATGTAAATAGTTAAGTCTTTTCCGAAATGTTCCATGCAGTAGTCGGTAATCTTCTGATTATCCTTAACCGCTTCCGCCCATCTGTTAGCAATGACCGCTAGTGGAATAGTTTGCATTGCTACCTCACTTTATATGCTCGTCTACTAGATGCGAACTGAGTGCTTTTGCCTAGTGCATATTCACCGATTTTAGACTCTAGGTAAGGCACCAACTTAGGCTGTAAGGCTGTTTTCATCGGACCAAACGTCTTACGAGGTTTAATCAGAAATGATGTTTTCCCCTTAGCAAGTTGAAAGCCTCCGGCAAATAATGTCCTACGCATTGGCTCTGTGATTTGTTTTGTATAACCACGCTCAATCTGTTCGCCTAATCGTTTAGCAGACGATGATAACCACCCTACTTTTACAGATTGCGACTTGGCGTCGTATTGGTAACCAACTGCTCGATACATCTTACCGAGAGGCGTATAACCAACTGTAGTCTCCTTTACGCCGCCGGCTATAAGTTGAGCTCGGGATTTAAGCCCCCAACCTTCCTTATACGCCTTACCGCCATCTTGATAGGCACGCCTTACTTTAGCTCCAAATGCTGCCTCGAATTGTGCCCTCATAGTAGGTGGCATGAAGTTAGCATATTTATGGCCACCAGGTGAACCGGATTTAATACCTGCCTTGATTTCCTTCTGCATCATCCAACCGACTGACTTCATAGCTTTCCTAGTCCAATCTGGTTTAGTCTTAGCTATGAATTCAAGATACGGTGTAGCAGTGTCCACAATGGTAAGAGGTGAATTACTCATGGTCTTACCGTCCTAACGTTGGCCACAATTTCAAGGCAGTGCATTTTAGCGTCGCTATCGGAGATATGATCTACATACCACTTCTTACCGTTGATGTAGATTACATCTTTAGTCTTAGGTAGTGGTACGTCCTTAGTTCTAACCCATACCTTAGCTTTATCAGCAAGGCCAGTTACGAACCCAGAACCTTTACCGTCATACTCACCAATTTCTACGCTAGCCTTAATCTGCTTACCTTCATATGTTATTTTTTCGCCAAACACATCGAGTAAGGCACTTTCATCATAGGTCAGCATGTGTTTATACCTCGTAGAGTGAACGCGGTCCATGTGGACCGCGTTTCATTAAAAATACAATAATTAGTTTTTCAACATTACTGTAACAGTATCTTGAGTTGCAGTCTTAGGTTCTACTGCAATACCCAATGGTTTGCCACCAGTTTTAGTAGCTTTACCAGAAGCGAAGTTTACCACGTCCCCTACGGCGTATGTATCAGATTTATTAGCGTCTACTTTGAATACGCCAGTTACTTTTAACGCACCCATTTCATCTTTCTTAATATCTGTTACTGCTACACCGTGAAGTGCGCCTGCTTCTACAATGTCACCAGCTTTTACATCCGCTGTTGCCACGTAGTTGATTCGGTCTGTTTCGTATACGAATTTTGTCATATGTATTTACCCCCTAATTATTTACCTGCGTTTTTATAAAGACCACGGAAGTCGATTGCGTCAACGCCAACATCGAATGCTACTTTGTACTCGATACCATCTACCTCGAAGCCTTGACGAGTTTCAAGACGTGGAGTTTCAACACCGTTCAAGTAAGTAACATCAATAGTGTCATGTTGAGTAGCATCCGCTACTAAGTACCAAGCATCTGGGTCAGTCAATTCTGCATCAGATACAACGATGAAGCGACCTTTGTAAGGGTTAATTACACCGGAATTTACACCATCAACTGCTGCAGTAGAGTTAACGATTTGATATGCAGTCATTTCAAGTTCTGGAGGAACTACCAAGTATTTAGGCGTAATGTTTAGAGTAGCTTCCTCTGTGATACCTTTTTGACGACGCATAGCAGTAATTGCTTTAGCGATTGCTTTTACGGATAAAGCTTCACCTGTGCCAGCAACATTACCATGTTTAGAGTCGAACAATGCTACATTGTCTTGCATTTTAACGTTACCAGTTAATTGCGCATATACCATTTTGTTTACTAAACGTTTCGCAGCAGAACCGTATTTAGTAGCGATTTTGGAGAATAAGCCCAAGTCATCATTGATGATCGCTTGACGAGTTAAGCTGAACAATTTACCATAAGTCGCTACTTTAGTACGAGCGGATGCCTCACCTAAGGAGTCTTGTTTGAATTGGCCACCTTCAGGAACTAATTCAAGGGTGCCTGCTTCAGACAATGCATAACGTGCAGCTTCTTTGAAGTCACGATTAGAGCCTTTACCTGCCCAGATTTGGTAAGTAGTTTCAGCTTCATTGAAGCCTACCATTACAGATTTATTGGCAAGGTTAGACATAATAGCAGGGAATGTAGATGTGGAATTAATAGCTGCACGAGCCAATTCCATATTATCGCCGAAGTTAGCTTTCAAGCCTTCACGTTGCAAAGCTTCACGTGCTAACTCAACCATAGAGTGACCACGTAATTCTTGTGCACCTGGTGCAGCATCTGCTACAGGGATACCTGCTGCCATCAATACCGCATCTTGTGCAGCTGCACGGAACTTATCGCTTTCAGCTTCGCCCATTGTTACGGATACGCCTTTGTTACGTGCACGTAATTGGTCCATTACCATTGCACGAGCTTCGTCAACGGATACGCCCATTACGATTGCTTCGTCAGCACCTTCTACATCGAAGTCACGGAACAATGCAGTAATTTCGGAAGTACGTTTACGCTCTTGCTCCATAGCTTTTTGAAGGTCCTCTTGTGTGATACCAGTTTCTACTGGTGTAGATTTTACTTCTTGAACTTCTAAAGTTTTTTCTTGATCCATACGTGTGTTATCCTCCTGTGTGTCAATACTTGTATGAATTTCTTCAGCACTACGTCCCACGCCAACAGTAGCGTCAGCCGGAACAGATACAATACTGATTTCTAAAGGTTCCCAATCCGTTACTACATAAGCCGGACCATTAAATCGACCGTTAGTAGATTTGGTATCTTCATCTTCCAATACCTCATATCGGTAGATTGCATAGCCTACGCTTACACCTTGTAGCGTACCGGACTGTACCTTTTGGAATATTGTTTCGGACTGTTCATCTGTGTCAAAGCGCACTAACGCTTTACCGCGGTTATCTTCTAGCCATACCTTCTCGATATGACCTACGACCGCATCACGATCATGGTTAAACAATACCGTACCTAAGCCATTGTTAAAGCGCTCAAGGTTGATGCACTCTTCATCGTGGCAAAGGATTTCATCGCCGAACCAACGGCCATATGGCGTTTCGGATGAGAATGATAATTCTACTGTCCGACTATTGGTATCGACGTGGTCAATAGTAGTTTCTCGACAGTAGTTGCCAAGAACACTACGCTTTTGATGTTCACTCATTACTAGCCATCAGCTCCTTCCTGTGTAGTGTCATCATCGCCCATCGTTAGCGGTTGCAACTCACTGGAATAATCTAGTAACACCCCGAGCTCCTTGGCTCTGTCCTGTTCGAGTTTCCGTTGTTCAAGAACTTCTTCCCAATCACGTCCAGATGATGCGCACACATCCTCTAAAGTTGTAAGACCGGATTTAATAGCCTCTTTATTAGCGTTAACTTCCTTAACAGGATCAATCCATGACCACCCTGGAGCCAGCCAAGCTACCTCTTGGTACTTATCCTTGTTCGCTAAGTAGTCAGAAGGTAATTCACCTGCTAAGTAAAGAGCGTCAATAAAGGCTTTCCAAATCGGCATACAGAAGTGTGTGATTACAAATTTCTGCACTTGACGGAATGTCTTTTGGTCCTCTAACAAGTTTTGCCTTGCAGCTGAGAAATTCCCAGATATATTACGCGCTACGATGTCAGCGCTCATACCAAGACCGGACGCTACGCGTCTAGTCTGAGTTGCTGAATATTCGCTTGCAGTACCAGCGTTACGCTTAGGGTCTGCAAACTCGATGGACTCGCCAGGGCTTAGGTGTCTAACCATGCCTGGTGCCATTGTGATATTAGGTCTACCCTTACTATCTCTTGGTAGCATAGAGGTTTGTCTTGCGGAGTTTTGAGAGGTTACAAAAATACTGAAACACGCTGCAACTCGTGCAGCAATTAAATCAGCATCCATGTACTCGTCAATATCGTGAATTCTACGCAATACTAACGCCAATAAGCTTATGCCTCTAATTTGAGATGGGCGCTTAGGCTTGAATAACAAAAATGCTTGGTCTGTTGTTAACCGAACAGTATCAAAAGAACGTAGCCCCATTGGGTCTGTTTGGCTTATGTGGTATGCTACTGGCCTACCATGTTCGGTAACTTCTACGCCGTTGATGATATTATTCTTACCGTTTGTGATATTTACTGCACCAATGTTTTCAGCCTCTATCAGCTGAATAGATAGTGGTAAGTACGAGCCTTGTGAAGTCTTATTAACCAGAATTTCACCGTCGTACACCATGCGTCTTAGCGCCATTTCTTGTAATTCATAGAAATTAGAAATGCCCCTAATGTCAGCGTTTTCAGGTTCCGCCCATTTAGCCCATGCTTTCTCGATTTTCTTATTAAGATCGTTGTTTAATTTTCCATTGCGGTTTCGCACTTTAGCTTGTGGGACAATCCCTGCGCCGATTACATTTCGTAACAGTGCAATCACAGCGGCTTCTGCTAAGTCACTGTTCATCTCGGCAGCTCTTGCTCGACCACGTATGATATCACGTGAACCCGTTGCAAGTTGTTCCGCGGTCCCATACGCTGGTTGCCAATCACTGTTTAGCCTATCCATAGATGCCGCATCATATTGGCGTAACGCATCACGATAGGCTTGGCGTTCATACGCACGTTGCGGACTTACCCAACTGATTACTTTATCAATAATGTTCATCGTCCACCCCATGTTACGAATGCATCAGCTTGATATCCGTTAGACTCCTCATGTACTCGTTGCATTAGCGTTTGTTCACGTGCATAAAGTACTGGCAAGTCAATTGTCTTGAATCGTTTACCACCAATCTGTAACTCGGAATATCCTTTAGTTTCGATATCCTCGATGACTTGGCGCACACGTTCAAGTTGTTCATTTACATCGCTCATGGTTCACCTCCTATCTAAACCAATGGCCAGTATTCCCTATGCCTCCGCTGTAGTCCTCGTATGTTTGGACCTCTTCAGATTCCTCATAAGGTTCTGGCTCCATTAAATATTTAACGCCGGCAATATCTGCTACTGCTGCATTGTAAGTACATGTATCAAGTAAATGGTTAACAGGATGACTAGTAAGTGGTTTCCACTGGACTGTTACCGCCCCTGTTTTTACATTTCGATGTTCCTGCTTTTCCTCTGACCTTAGATGGTCTGAGTACTCCTGCGGACAATCTTTGTATAAATGGATTGTGCCATCCTCGTTTATCGGTCTTACCATTCTCGCGAATATAAAGTCTTTCCAATAATCCGTATTTAGTACATACAATTTTAATCCACCAACAACACCTTTCTCTAATGAAGTCATTGTGTATGGTGCTGTCATCGTAGTATGGTTTGAAGAGCCTTTAAGAGGAATACATACTTCCGGAAATCTAGAACAGAACTGATATACTTCGTCTGTTCTAAAGCCGGAGTCAATTCCTGCTTTCATTATTTGACGAGGTTCGCCATACTCCGACGGATACTCTCGATGAATAATGATTTCCTCTAAATCATCCCAAGTGCTTGCCTGTCCATAATCAATTAGGTAAGACTTAACCCCGGGCGCATAGGCCCTTACTTCCCACCAGAAGTGATCAAGTTGTACGTCAACCGAAGCGATAAGCAATACTGCTTTATCCGGCACAACGCCACACGGATAATTAGATTGAGTAAATTCCAAATTCTGTGTGCTTTTAGTTTTAGAACTTTTCCAAGGTTCAGCTAGCCACGAATTGATGAAGTTCATTAATGTAGCTGGCGTACCTTTGGAATTCTTAAACTCATAAGCAACGTCTCCGAATGTGACCCACGGCGAATATATTGACGATAAGTGATACGATACTGAGCGGACTTTACTTTGCGATTTGTTTACCGCTCTCCATTCACCACTTCTTAACATTTCCATTTTGTGCTTATCGTAAATACGTTCTCCGCAGTGTTCACATTCGTAGTACGCTGTATCACGTATCATATCCGCATTATCGTTGTGTTCTTCAGACCATTTTATCTGTTTAAACTTGAGTGTCTGCGGCACCCCACAATGTGGGCACGGTACGTAATACTGTCGGCGCTCATTCGCACTCATGAACGCCTGCCAAATATTACCCGACTCGACCGTAGGAGTAGACACCATCACGATTTTTTTATCGACGAACGTTTTTGTACGTTCCGTCGCCAGTTTAATTGGGTCTGCCTCCTTGCCAGCAAAGGCGGGGTATTTGTCAATTTCATCGAAGAATAGATATTTGATTGATCTACTCGAAAGGCTACTTGGAGAGTTCGCTCCCACAAGCACCATGTAATTGCCGTTGTTGAAATCTAACTCCAGCAATTTGCTGTTCTCATCGAACTTGTCACTAATTGATTTTATAGATTTAATCATAGGCTGCACACGCTTATCACTAGCGAACTTAGCGATGGTATCTGTTGGATACACCATCATGGTAGGAGAGGATGTTTGGTCTAGTGCATACCCTATCATGTTAAGTTCTGTTTCTGTCTTACCTAACTGTGCGCCAAAGCAAAGGACTATCTTTTCAATGAGTGGATCAGTAAATCTATCCATAGGCTCTTTGAGATAAGGCGTTCGATTAGTACGCCACCTGCCTGGTTCTGCAGATACACTCGTTAGCACTCTGAAGTTATCCGCCCATTCCGAAACCGTATATCGTTCTGGAGGTTTGAACGCTTCAAGTTCTTCAGGGAACCAATCAACCTTTGGCCTTTGCTTTTCGACTGACTTTGATTTCCGGCGTGTACTCACCTTTACGCGCGTAGCTTTCGAGGTAGTCTTCGACAACGTCATTCACCACCTTTTCTACATTCGCCCGTTCCTCTGGATCCGTGAATTCACTTGCAATTCGTTTCGCCAATTTAATAAATGACGATTTCAATTCAAGTACTCGCCCAGACCATTCCTTAGCAACATCTGAACGAGATATGTATTCACCCTCTAATATTTCAAGAAGTTTTTTTTCACGTGCTGCTTTAGACTCTTTTAAGTCAGCTTCAGCAACTAACTTTCGAGTGGCTGCAGATTGGTCTTTTGCTTTATCACCTTTTGCATGTCCAAGATACGCAAGCACCTCTCTAAGATTCCACCACCCTGTGGCAGCTTTCGGCATCCCTGATTTATGATGCCTGGAAATAATTTCAGGGGTTACTCGTAGAAGGTCACAAAGCTGAGAACTTGATACGAGTAAATCGCCTGCGGTATTGAATTTGACTCTCGGTTTTGCGTCGGCCATTGACGACCTCCTTTCTGTCTCTTGACACTCAACTTTCAACAGGAAAATTTCTCCTACACAGAGACAAATATCGCGCGGAGCCGACCAGCGGCCATTTTTGCGCTAGGGAGTACCTTTTCCCAGTTTTTAAATTCTCATTTATGATTGGTATTGATAATTAAAACTTGGAAAATAAAAAACACCCTGAAGTGGGCGTTCCAATATTATTTCAATACTCCTTTATTCTGTTTAAACTTACCACGCTCTTTATGAACCTTTGCTGTTTCAGTTTTAATTAAAGAGTGTGATGGTGCATACGATTTACACATATGATCTATATGAATTCCATTGGCCTTACACCAACCTTTCACATTATTAAGGCATCGCCTCTTTTCACAATACACATCAGTCAATCGTATTCACCTCGCTTCCTTAAAATTTGTATACAAAAAGACCGCCCAATCGTATAGATTTAGCGGTCTTCTTGCTTTTGTGTTCTAGGTATTCACTATGTCGAGAGAGATTAATCGTTTCCCTATTAACTCACACTATCATTATAAATTGTCAAGAATGACATGTCCACGACAGTTTTATGACAATTTCGTGTTTAGTCCAATTACACCCCATAAGAGTACGGATAGTTCTTCAATACCTCTAGCGATGTACCTATGAATAGTTCGTACATCAGGCTTTTCAGGAAATGATTCAGCAATCTCTTCTAATGTTTCTCCATCAATATAATACCTGCGCATGCATTCACAATATTTGAATTGCTTGTCGCTACACTTCTCAGCATAGATATCGAGCATGTTATTCACATGCCTCATCATCAATGCTGTTTTTTCTTTGCTTTTGACAATCGCATTTACTTTCACAATGCTTTTATCGTCAAACATATCAATTAACAGTTCATTGAGCCATATATCCTCGGCTTGTGTCGAATCCGTTAT
>OIEJ01000195.1_pt1 | contig 34784 bp, 35 predicted proteins | sample 1581791 | NCBI WGS metagenome assembly OIEJ01 (sample SAMN03281019, study PRJEB24777) | human gut metagenome | isolation source: fecal sample PR141 from 1 month old male Chinese infant, vaginal delivered... | place: Singapore | collected 2005-11-08 | reverse complement strand
AAAGATTAAACCCTTATAACACTAGTAAATATCTAGTGTTATAAGGGTTTTCACACACACTTTTTGTCCTATAAGCCTTATATTATTCACGTATAAAACATGGTTATTATCGAGTCATCTCATCATATTTTACACTGCCGCATCAGCATATTTTACTCAGCAGCATCAGTATTTTTTGTCATCAAATAATAGGCATACTTACCAATACCTGCACTTATAACAAGTAATGCTGCAAGAAGTGCGAATGCCACCATTAAGCTAGTTCCGTGAGCGATGAAGCCAATTAAAGCCGGCCCCATCAAAATGCCCATGTAGCCAAGCATGGTAGATGTTGCCACAGCCTGTGTCATAGGAATAACATTTTGTTCCCCCATTGCAGAGAATAGATTAGGCACAACCATAGCAAGGGCGATACCTAATAATAAATAAGTGTACATGGAGCCATAACCTGGCAATACTACGATAAGTGCCATCGCTACAGCACCGAGTAAATAACCACCAACAACAACTTGTTTCGACGTCAAATGTCTACCAAGTGTATTACCGAGCAAACGGCCTGCACACATCGTACCATTAAAAAGCATAACCCCCATCACCGCTTCTTGAATGGCAATAGCCTTATCTTCATGAAGATACAAAGCACTCCAATCCCCTACAGCCCCTTCTACTAAATAAGATACAAAGGACAATAGACCAAAAATGATGGCAATGGGATGGAACGACAATGGGCTTTTAGATTTTTTTACAACCTTTGCATTTGGATCTGTGCCAAAGGTCAACATGAATTGACTAACTACAATTATGGCTAGCAATAATACGATGAGAAGGCCCCAGATACTTTCATTAACAGGGAAATTCAAAATCTTTAACAATACCAATAGTACACCGGCACCCGCGAAGCCGCCAAGGCTCCAGCCTCCATGATAGGCCCCCATTAAATGTTTTTTACTTATCTTTTCTGTAAGGATAGCCTGAAGATTGGCTGCAGCACCACTTAATCCGACACCGATACCAAAGAAAAATAAGGCTACCGTTGTTTCAAAGATGGTGGAACACATGAGTACGAGAGCCAGGGAAATCATGCCCACAAAACTACCGATGAGAACTGTTTTTTTACATCCCAAAGATTCAACTAATTTACCGGCTACGGCCATGGATAAACAAGAACCCACACCAAGTAACAAAATCATAGATCCCAATACATCCTCACCGATATTTAGTTTTGCTTTCAAATACGGTACAAAGCCAGCCCACAAGGCTGTATACATACCTGGGATAAAAAAGGCGCCAAAGGCACCACGAATATTAGATTTTGTTATGGAAACTTGTTCGTTCATTACATCCTTTCTGGTTTCTAGAACCGTTCGTCGAAGAAAGGCCCTTTTTGTATCCGCTAGGTCGCAATAACAGGCGTTCCTAGGGGAAACCATTTTAACTATAAGATTTATATGAAAGATATAATAACCCTCTTTACGCATATTGTAAAGAGGGTTATGTAAAATTAAATTTAAATTAAAAATGTTAGCCCCATAGCTATAAAAATGGCAGGTAACAAATTAGCAATGCGAATCTTGCCCGGCCAAATAAGGTCAACACCAACGCAGAAAATCAAGATAGAACCTACATAGGATAGATTATCTATAGCGGTCTGCGTCATTAAAGGTGCTGCCACATGAGCCATCGCCGTTATGAGCCATTGGGCAATCCCGACAGGAATAAAGGAGAACAAGGCCCCTTTACCCATAGAGGAGCTCATCACCATGACGATGACACCATCAAGAATACCCTTGAGTAGCAAGGTCTGGTAATCACCAGTTAAACCATCTTGGATGGAGCCAAGAACGCCCATGGCACCAACTGTAAACGTGAGAGATGCGGTGATAAATGCATGAGTAAACGTTGGATCTCCGGTATTACCAGTGCGCGCTTTCACCCAATCACCAAAAACCGTAATCCACCGATTCAAATCGATGAGTTCCCCAATAATGGCACCTACTACCATACTAATAATCATCAATAGAGGCCCTGTAGTTTGCAAGGAACCATTGACGATGACCAGCATAAATTGCATGGCCCCACTCATCCCTAGTAGCAATACGATGATGCCACTCACCACCATCAAGGTTTGCTTTAAATTTTCCTTCATGAAACGTCCAAAGGCAAGTCCCAGAAGGCTGCCACCTATAATCAAGGCCATATTAATGGCCGTTCCTAATCCAATCATAATCATATCCTTTCCCTTACTTATGAAAGTCATTATGAAAGTAGTATATCAACTACATCGACATCAATCAATATAAAATATCATAAAAAACCGCATCTAGCTGAGCTAAATGCGGTTACGTGCACAGTTATTCATCTGTTGGTAAATATACCACAGGATTAGCTTTATTAATCTCATTAAAACAAGGACAATCCTTACCATGATCATTGATGAGACCACTGGCCTGCAGATGAGAATATATGGTCACAGGACCAACAAATTTAAACCCTCGTTTCTTCAAATCTTTACTGATTTGTGTAGATAATTCATTTTTGGCTGGTACCTGTCCCGCAGGATGACCTTTATAAATGATTGTTTTATGATTGGTAAAAGCCCATATATACTCACAAAAAGAGCCAAATTCCTCTTGAATGCGTTGAAAGGCTTTCGCATTATTAATGATAGCCTCAATCTTTGGACGCGATTTTAACATCCCTTCCGTACTCATGATTCGTTCCACATCGGTTTCTGTATAGTGAGCCACCCGTTCAACATCAAAATCATCAAAACACTGACGAATGATATGACGCTTGTTTAATATGGTAAGCCAACTTAATCCGCATTGAAGACTTTCTAAACACAAATGTTCAAATTGATGTTGGTCATCGTGAATAGGACGTCCCCATTCATCATCGTGGTAAGACTGGTAAAGTGGCGTTGTAGGCCACGTACAAATAACCTTCATAGGCCGTCCTTTCTTAACATACAATGTGCTGATTACAATAATTTTGAAGACATTTCATCATCAAAGTAAATACCGTAGGCCTGTTTATAGATAGCATTTAGCATTTTATATCGATTGCCTTTGAAGCTAAGCTCTGAGATATCTTTATAAACATTATCTATTTTATAAAGTTCTGCCATGCTATTACCAGAAAGAGTATACTCCTTAACACCAAGAATACGACATGTAATGCCTATGTTATCTTGTTTATCACGCCATACAGAAATATATGGACTATCTTGCCCTTGAGATTTCAATACATCATGTTTGCTGAGAAGTTGACGCAAAGAGCGATCTAACTGGTAATCATATTCCATTTTCACAGCTGCGATATAATCCTCCCCATCTACTAGTGCATATACTGTAGCTGTAATGCGTCTATGACCTTCAGGTGCTGTTATAGGGGTAATGGATTCCATATCTACATAGTACACTTTATAATCCGCTACAGACTTGAACTGCACATATCTAGAAGAATCGCTTAATTCAGATTGAGATATAGCTTGACTATATATTGGTAACATAATGAACGGCAGTAACCATAATAAAAGTAAATACATGCGTTTCATAGTCCACCTCACTGTACTAGAATATCATCAAAATGCTGAAGATATACGGCCTTAAACAGTGCATCCGCATTATCATAAATAACCTGATACCCTCGACTTCGATCAATGGAGCCCTTCCATTCCGCATCCAAATGATTAGATCTGTTTTCAGGATACCAGATATCGCCATTTAATTGGTATGTATTAAGAGGTTTAGATTTTATAACAAGACCTGATTCTCGTTCAGCTATCTCAATGACATCAACTAAGGATGCATTTGGTTGTTTCTCACGATTAGCATGAATTAAAGTAGCCAAAGAATAATTCAAATCATAATAGATGGTCATTTCTGACTCTTTAATCTCAGGTCCAGCTGTGTAATCAAATACCATGTAATTAGTACACTGTAAAGTGTATTTAGGAGGATTATACTCAACAATACGAATAGAGTTTAAATCAATAAACGAATAAAACTTCTCTACATAACTACTCGATTCTGAAGGGTATTCCTTATAAGATACTAACTTAAAATTAGATGATGACTGTAGTTCTTGAAGGCTAATAGCCCCAGCAGTCATAGTAATAGACAACATCATAATAAATAAAATGAAAAAACGTTTAATCATACTATACGCCCCTTTCCATTCAACTTATTAGAGTATAATCGCATCTACCTTTTATTTAGTTGTATCCTCCCCTTATTAAAATATGATTCTGTTCTCTGGTTTATCACCATAAGAGTTTAGACCTTTATTTCCTGGAATCAAGCATAAAATTATTTTAGACGCTAATACAAGCCAACCAATTTCACGGGACCATACGGCAAGAATCCCTAATACAATATAAATGAAAGCTAAAAATGTAGGACCATTAAGATCATGAATGCGTCTTGCTGCAATGGCTATCTCACGCACCATAGCGATAAGTATAAACGGAGCACCAATTAAAATACTCAACATAGAATAACCAGAGAAGCCCATAATAAAGCCGCCCACAAAACCGATGGCAAATACAATTAACATATTGATAAAGAAAGATCGACGATTCATACGACCTGATAGAGAAAACATAGAGTGAAATTGTTCCATAATAGATCCTTATAATTAAAATAAATTAGTAAAATTACACTACTCTCAAACGACATCAGTCATTAATAATTGCAAATGAATAGTTTTAGAGTTTTACAGAATTACACTACTCTCAAACCTGAAGTATCCGTATTCCATATGCCCTATTGTTTTAGAGGTTTACAGAATTAGACTACTCTCAAACACTACTTCTACTAATATGATTAAACCGCAAGTTTTAGAGGTTTACAGAATTACACTACTCTCAAACTGTCAAGCGAATTCGCAGCCATTGCCATTGGTTTTAGAGGTTTACAGAATTACACTACTCTCAAACACTGAAGCTCAGAAAGAGGGCTTGACTACAGTTTTAGAGGTTTACAGAATTACACTACTCTCAAACTACGCATTACACGTTCTTTTGCTTTTTCTTGTTTTAGAGGTTTACAGAATTACACTACTCTCAAACAACCTGTTTAGTTTCTGGGTAATAGAATACGTTTTAGAGGTTTACAGAATTACACTACTCTCAAACAGTTAAGTAGCTTCCAACGGCACGAATATCGTTTTAGAGGTTTACAGAATTACACTACTCTCAAACTCGCCGCGGATACACCCCATTTTATTTTTGGTTTTAGAGGTTTACAGAATTACACTACTCTCAAACGGATATCCTTGCCCATCAACACTCCATGCAGTTTTAGAGGTTTACAGAATTACACTACTCTCAAACCTAGCTGAGTACACCGACTAGCGAGACGTGGTTTTAGAGGTTTACAGAATTACACTACTCTCAAACGACCTAGGTGTTGAAATCAATGGAATGAAAGTTTTAGAGGTTTACAGAATTACACTACTCTCAAACAGCGAAGTTATTCGCGAATGCACAACTAAAGTTTTAGAGGTTTACAGAATTACACTACTCTCAAACAATATAAAGTGCGCTTGGCAAATGGTGTTAGTTTTAGAGGTTTACAGAATTACACTACTCTCAAACTCTATGCGTAATTAGTAGTGAATGTAGAAAGTTTTAGAGGTTTACAGAATTACACTACTCTCAAACATAATGCAGATCCTATTAATTTAGAAATTGGTTTTAGAGGTTTACAGAATTACACTACTCTCAAACTCTATGCGTAATTAGTAGTGAATGTAGAAAGTTTTAGAGGTTTACAGAATTACACTACTCTCAAACCAACAAGAGCGCGCACGTGAGTCAGCTACGGTTTTAGAGGTTTACAGAATTACACTACTCTCAAACAGGGAACGGCTTACCCATATTACCGATTAAGTTTTAGAGGTTTACAGAATTACACTACTCTCAAACACAAGGATAATCACAGGAACAATACGCCTAGTTTTAGAGGTTTACAGAATTACACTACTCTCAAACACGAGCGTGTGTATGATCGCATGAAACAAAGTTTTAGAGGTTTACAGAATTACACTACTCTCAAACCCATTTTGTTAACCAAACGTTTAGCCGCGGGTTTTAGAGGTTTACAGAATTACACTACTCTCAAACAATGACGAAAACAATATCAACTTTGCTAGCGTTTTAGAGGTTTACAGAATTACACTACTCTCAAACCTTCTTCCAAAGTCTTTTTGCACCTCCTTCGTTTTAGAGGTTTACAGAATTACACTACTCTCAAACTGGTTGATTTAAAGTTGCTAGCTAGTGCATGTTTTAGAGGTTTACAGAATTACACTACTCTCAAACCACGCTATTGTCCATATTGACGCCAATGATGTTTTAGAGGTTTACAGAATTACACTACTCTCAAACCTTCTTGGGTGATGTTATCCTTACTTGAGTGTTTTAGAGGTTTACAGAATTACACTACTCTCAAACTATCAATAGTAGCTATCTTGATGATAATACGTTTTAGAGGTTTACAGAATTACACTACTCTCAAACCATTTGTATACCGCCTTTCGTATACACTCAGTTTTAGAGGTTTACAGAATTACACTACTCTCAAACTGATACCACGTAAAGCAATTTCTCCATATCGTTTTAGAGGTTTACAGAATTACACTACTCTCAAACAACAGGGCAACCATCATCAACGATAACACGGTTTTAGAGGTTTACAGAATTACACTACTCTCAAACTCAATGGCGAGAAATGGTACGTTGATCACGGTTTTAGAGGTTTACAGAATTACACTACTCTCAAACATATCCGCAGCCCATACTATATTTGCGGTTGTTTTAGAGGTTTACAGAATTACACTACTCTCAAACCCCAAATTGAATTTGAGGCTCAAGAGTAACTCGGGCTACCACCAGGTGTAATTCTGTATTCTCTTTAAATAACACAGAAATCATTATCTAAAATATACCCATTTATAAGGCTTTTATCAAGTTTTTCATTGTTTAGAGAGCCTGTTGTTAGACAAATTAACCGTAATTGCCGACTCAACATGTTTTGATAAAATACATTAAGTTCATCATCATTTAAAACTAAATCTATATTTACCACAATATATATCATAGGAGATAATAATGTATCTACAACTTCTATATAGGACATTAGATCCATAATATCTCCTTTACGATTAAACTCAAAATTAAAACTTCCTAATTTAATAAGTTCAGCAGTACCAATTTCAAGTTTATGTTGAATCGATAAAGGGTATCCAAATTCTAAAGAGTAGTAAAAAGCATGTAGTCGATTAACAATATCGGCTACCTCTTCTGTCATTAATAAAGCTTCTTTAGATAGTTGGTTTTGTAATTTAGTTAACAGAGTTTTGCTATTTACATCCACATATAATGGGTTCAGTATTATATAACTATATTTATCTATACTAAATGCCTTATCCTTGTCATTTAAAATCCACGGCCCTTCACCACCACCACACTGTATATCAAGTTCTGTAACCATGCGTCGAAATACTTTACGATCTTCAAAGGATATCACCGTTACCTTATCATTAGATATTTCAAAATCCAATATAGAATCTTGATATATCAATTTCATATCATGAGCACCCTCTCTGTTGAATCTATAACTTCACTTTGCTTATCTCCAACTACAATTTCCATTCTGGAAAACTGCTTTTCTGTGACAGTTAACATAAATAAACTACCACTAGGCGGCTTATTTTTTCGTACATGTTCCAGGATAAGATTAGCACTAGTTGTATTAAGAACTAATTTTGAATAAACAGACTCTTGTAACATAAGGAAGCCAGATACAATTAAATACTTTCTAAAATTCCTATATTCTTTTCGATCTTCCGATGTTAACGTCGGCAAGTCAAACATCACTAATATTCTCATAAATCTATAGCTCATATTCTATAAACCTAATCTGATTAGCATCGTGAGTACGCAATGCATCAAATACACTTTTACAATAAATCCGAATTGCAGCACTAAAGGTTTGAACGGTATCATTGATCTTTACATCTTCAGATAAAAGTTCTATAAGTGAAAGCTTTACATTGCGGTCAAATTCTGTAGGTCTTGACTTGATAACTACTGCATCAACAAACCCACGCAATGGCTCCATTAAATCGGCTCCTAGATTATACGGATTAAATTGATTACAGTGATTTAGCCCTAACTGAGTAATATATCCTAAAGATAAAATCTCTCGATTTACTGCTGAAAGTAATATAGCATATCCATAATTAAGAGCTGCATTAATAGGATTATCTTGTTCCCGAGAAAATGATTTCCCAAATAAAGCATTAAAATATACCTTTGCAGCATGTCCTTCACGTTGAGTTTCATCGTTTAAGGTCAACTCATCTAGGTATTGATATAGCAACTCTGCCTCAGCCAACTCTTGATGCTGCAGTAAGTCGGCTTGATTCATAATTTTATGCCGTACAATTTCAGTCCAAATATAAGCTTGCAAATCTTTCGACCACTCAGCCTGCTCTCGACAGCGTTTACTACTATTATGACTACCGTGTAATGGAAGAACCTCACTAGCAGGGTTACGTTTCTCATCACAAAAGACAATAGCTACCTTCTTTTTAATCAATTCATTTAGGAGTACGGCGGTGAGACTCACCGCCGTAGATTCAATAATCAACATATAAATTTCATCAATATATACTTTAGTCGTCTCAAAGTCCTTTCGAATAATCATGTAATTCATTTTAAAATCTAACTTAGAACGACTACCTATGACTACTGTACGCCAACTCATAATAACCCCTAATACTAACTCCCACGTTTTAAACTATAGTTATTTCATTAGAATATAGACCAGTAATAGATTGATTTATAATTTTAAATTCATCTAAAGTACTAACCTTTAAAGCAATTTTTGTTCTAGATGTGCTGAAGCCTAGTAATTTAATATCATAAGTAGTTTTCATATTTGTTAACATATTTAATATTTCTAATAATAAAATACATTGACTACTAACATCAATTCCCTTAAATTTCTCTCGTCCTATATCTATCAAATCACTAGCTTTATTCCCTTTCATTTTTATATATATATTACTATTTAGTTTCTCCACTAAATAATCATAAAACTTAAGATTATCATTGATAGTGATAGAAATTTGTTCCTTAGCAAATGGACTCAACGTACTAATATTCTGAATATTAATACTTGGATCTGATTTACGTAAAGTATTAACTTTATCTAAGAGTTTTGCATATATTAGAAACTCATTTGACAACAAAACTTGAATTGCATTGTCAATACATATCGAATTACTAGTTTTCCCACCTAAATAGTAGTAGAATCCATTAATCTTAACAAGTTGATTAATACATAGCTTTCTATAAATAATAGAAATATCTTTCGCTTCTGGAGTAATAGAGGCTACATAATCAATTAAATCTTGATCTATTGTATTGCTATTTGTTAAATAAATTGGTAGTGGTACAATCTCTTTAACGATTTCATCTTTTTTACCCACATATTGAACAATGATAGAATAGGCATTTTTGATTTTTGTCATGCCACCATATTTAGATACATCCGCAAATACACTGGACTTTGTTTTCATGCCAATATAAGCACCATCTTTAGCCTTTCCTGCGACAGTAGCCTTATATACAGTTGCATCAGCCAACGCACCAGATTGTTCTAGCAATCGTTTAGTAACTCGAACATCATTACTAGCCATCATTTTCTTAACGATGTCCATACTTGTTTTTACGTCCCAAGCTTTACCATCTTTAGCATTAGTGCATTTCACGTCATAGTTAAACATCTTCGCCAAGTTGTATGTACGATTAGCACCATTCTTTTTGAAGAATACACGGAAGTTACGTGTGAATTTCTCATGGTACACATTGCCTACTACGATATTTAAATATGCATCTTTAGCATGGTGATGGTGGTTCAATGAGCGAACCTTGATAAAGTTATTATCATGACGGAAGTCCGTTACATTCTCAGCCTTTACAAAGACTACATCAATTTCTGGGTAAAGACGACGCAGTAAAGTTGTAGCAGCTTTAACAGATTGATTAGTTTCTACTAATTGACGAGCAATAAAGCCACTTAGATCATCAGCGGTAAGAGGAGTGTTGCGAGTTAAACGTTCATATTTTCGTTCGCTAATAAGTCCTTGTTGTTTTAAGAAAGTCCAGAACGACTTTTGTGCCTTTTGAATTTCCTCAGCAATTGGATATGTATCTGACTTCTGAGCATTTGCTGTTCGTTTACATAATACTAAATTGTCAAAGCTATCATCCTTGGTGAGGCTACGAGGATAAATATGGTCGATATCGTAATTATCAGTATTTAATATAGCTATATCAATAGATTCACCAGTATAAGCACAACGGCCCATTTGAGTGTAGTATAAGTAAAGCTTTTTACTTCTCAAAGCCGCATCATCATATGTAGCTAGTTCTGATTTTAAACCACTAAACTCTTCGTTCTTTAATCCATTTAATAAAGCATCATCTTTTTTAATTGCCGCATATAAATCAGATAATCGTTTTTGCCGAGAGTCCTTTTTCTTTTTCTCTGTTTTATTAGACCGTGTTACCTCTACAAAAATGCGAGATGGCAATGCTTTTTTAATATGCACAACTTCATCTACAATACGGAGTGCTTGCCATACTGCACGCTTAACAGCTGGTGAAAGTGCTAAATCATCGATAATGTCATGAGGATTGACTACTTGGCCTTCTGTTAGTTTATTATTTATCTCTTGAATACGTTCCATAAAGGAGAATTTATCTCCTAATAGTTCCATCAAGTTATAGCTAAAATTGCGCATAAACTTAATAATAGTTGCAGCTTCGCAATCACCAGTTTTATCACAGCCCTCAAGACCATTTAGTAATTTCTTAGAAATGCGACCCCAATCTCGATATCGTAATTTTGCAAGCTTTTTGATAGTTTCATCATCAAGGTGCGAAGCAAATTTATTACGCAATGTTTCTCGCAACATTTTTTTGCTTTCACCAAAGATAGTAATATCCATAATGATGTCTTCAGCCATAGATTTATCAAAATTAGTCCCTAAAATACGAACCATATCACGATAAGATGTCAGATCATTTTTAATTTCCCCATCAAGGCCCGTAATATCTGGTTTATGCTTGTTAGAGATATAATTATTATCCTTCAAAAACTGTTCTATACGATTTTTAGTCATCTTCTTATGGTCTTGCTTAAATACAGCTTCAATAAGATGTTCTTTTACCCCCGTCTCTAATGGTTTGCCATCAATACGTATATTATTTAGCTCATTAAGTAACATGAACTCACTATATAAAAGAGAGGATTTAGGTAACACATCTTCACCTAAAAGGTATGTACATTTATTAGTAAGATTCTTGATAAAAGCTGCTGCTGATTTTTCTCGATCAATCTTATCATCAAAATTCCACGGTGTAACACGGCCACTAGCTTTACGAACAGCCCATGCAAAACCACCCTTATCTACATTATGATGAGAATTTAAAGGGCCTACGTAATAAGGGATACGGAACTCAAGCATTTTAATGAGTTTCTCTGCTACAGAATAACCGTCTGCCACTTCATTCAAGAATGGGAATTTAGGTCCACAGGTCTTAAGAATAATTTTAAGTTCTTCTAAATGTAATTGATACGGAATTACGCCATTATCTTTAATTCGTTGTAATGGCAATAACGTTTGTAATTCAATTTCACTAAGAATATAGTCTTTATCCTTAGAATCTGGTAGCCCCTCAACTACCTTTTTAGTGTACTTATAAAAATCTTCACGATTACAACTTGTTTCCTCTGTACGACCTTGTTTAATATAGTGCACATAGTTGTGTAAACCTTTTTCGTCCGCCTTGAACATCGCATTGTAAATGCTTCTATCAGTCTTTAATAAAGATTTCAGTATAGCCAAATCCTCTTTATGCTTGTTGAAAGCTTTTACCTTAGATTCAGAAATAGTAAGACCTGGTTCCTTGATGGACATCAAAATAATAGCATCATATACAGATTTACAATCATCAATAATATGAATCTCATCGCCCCATGCTTTAGCTAGTTCATCACGTTTATCGTCATATGTATCCCCTGTTATTTGAAGCTTCTTAAGGTCATCGTCTAACTCCTCTACAGAGCCGAACAAGTCTGTAAGGCTAGCAGATAAACCTAACGCTAAATTAGCAAACGCTTTTAGTCTTTTTTTATCCTCTTTAACCTGTTCTTTTTGAGTTTTACTTGAAGTATCTTCTGTAACAGTAGCTATATATGTATCAACCAGTCGTTCTATCGCTTTAGCTTTATCAGATTTTGTTTTCCCTTGTTCCATTAGAATCTCACCAATAGAACTAATAGCAGCTTTAGCATCAAAGCAATTAAAAGTAATATTTTCTATTGCTTGCTTAAGAACATCATCAAGTGTTGAAGCATTGGAATCAAATGTAGCACCTTCATAGAGGAAGTTACCACGGTATTTTAAAATATGATGTACTGCTAAAAATAATTTACGAATATCATCAGTACCAGACTTCATCAATTCCGCACGTAAGTGATAAATAGTAGGATACTCTTTAAAGTAATCTTGATCTGTATAGTCTTTATCGATAAATAAAATATGTTTAGAGCTATGACCAGTCGTTTTATCCTCATAGTGATATTTACTTTCACGAAGACGCATGAAGAATGTAGGATCCACCTGCGCCATAGCATCGGCAAATAGTTCTTCTAATAGTTTTAAACGTAATTTACGACGTTCTAAACGACGACGCATTGAACGGAATCCCCTACGTGCTACAGCAGACTCACCCTCATCAAACAAACGACTCCCCCACATTTTATGAGAATGGAATTTTAGTAACTCATATGATTTATTTGTCACAGCCCATCCTACTGAACTGGTACCAATATCTAACCCTACAAAATAATCCTGCTTAGGATATTCCTTCAAATGACTAGTAATGAGTTGATTCGATGTTTGCGTTTCCATAAGTCTGCTCCTTTGGAAATTAATAATTGACATTCATCATAAGGTTAACTATACTATAAGTAATCCAATTAGTTTTGGAGGTTTACAGAATTACACTACGAGTTCAAATACAAATTTATTTACAATGCCTTCGGGCCACCCAACGTAGGGTACTCATCTCAATTCTTTAGAATTGAGATTTTTTTTGCAAAAATTGAATTGAATCATGTAAATCGTAAAATAACAAAGCTCTGTATAATTAACTTTATTTTAACACAAAAAAATACAAAAGTTCATTATTTTTTCATATACTCAATTTGAAATAAACACCTTTTATCCTATAAGAGTACAAAGCTTATAATATTCAGCTTAATAAAATACAATATAATTTATATGCTTCAAAGCACCAAAAATGCCCCACTATCGCTAGATAATGGGGTATTTTTATTCAATAGATTAATTTTATTTATGTACCTTCAACCACTGCACAGCATATTCCGCATACACCGCTGATGCAGCAGATAGTACGCTATCGTCCATGGTGAATCGATTGTTATGGTGATCAAAGGTAGCGCCTACCTCTGAATTTTGGATACCTATAAAGGCGAAGCATCCTGGCTTTTCTTGCAAATACCACGCAAAGTCTTCGCCAGGCATTACTTGACGCATCTTGGATAGCTTCTCTTTACCAAGGGTATCAATCACAACCCGTTCTGCTAATTCACTAGCTGCTGCATCATTAATCGTAGCCGGCACTTTTCGTTCGTAAATTAATTCAGCAGTAGCGCCATAGGCTTGTGCCGTATGTTCCACCACACGACGTATGGATTCTACATAGTACTCTTCTTGTTCAGGATCAAAAAAGCGAATGGTACCACCCATTTGGGCTTCTCCAGGAATAACATTCCACTCGGACCCAGAGTGGATATTACCAATGGTAATCACGAGAGAATCAAGAGCACTAACATTGCGAGAGACTACGGTTTGTAGGTTCATCACGATGGCACTGGCTACTACAATGGCATCAACCGCTTGATGCGGTTGTGCACCGTGGCCTTGTTTACCTTTCACATTGATTGTAATTTTACTACTAGCCGCCATGCGAGGGCCAGCCTCAACGGAAATGAGACCTGCTGGTAAATCAATCCACACATGACCTCCAAAGATAGCATCGATTTTTTCAAACCAATTATCAAACTTCATGAAATCAGGAGCGCCCGCACCGGTTTCTTCGGCTGGTTGGAAGGCAAGGTATACGTCACCTTCGATACGGTCTTTCATAGCAGTAAGCATCTTAGCCGCACCGAGTAATATCGCCATATGTCCGTCATGACCACAGGCATGCATCTTGCCATCTACATCGGATTTAAAATCGAATGTATTATGCTCTTGTACAGGCAACGCATCGATATCTGCACGAAGGGCAATCGCTTTACCAGGCTTAGCACCATGGATAATGCCGATGAGACCAGTTCCACGTTCTTCATCTACATGAACCTCTACGCCCATGGACTCTAATTCTTTGGCTAGTGTTTTTGTTGTTTCAAATTCTTCATTACTGAGTTCTGGATGTTTATGAAAATACCTACGCCAATCTTGTACATAGGTTTTATATTGTTCTATTAAATCGCGGCTATGCATTGTGTCGCCTCCTTAGCTGTAAACACAGGGTAATCAAACAAATGGAAATCCCCATATTTTAGGGAATAACAGGGTAAATGTAAAAGAAAACGACAGGCAACGCCATGTCGTTTTCTTTATGTTTCTTATCGATTGCGCAAGAATGCTTGTACCCCTAAGGATACAACAGCTGTTACTACTGCTACGGCTGCTGTAATTTTTACAGTTGTGCAGAGTTCATCTTTTGTTGGTTTAGCCTTTGCTGCAATGTCTAATGTTTTAGCAACTGCTGGCACCAATACATCATTACGTAAGGATTCTGTATTCATAATTACTCCTCCAATATAGACTATTTATTCTAGGTTATCACGAATAAAGTATAAAGTCTATATATTCATCGGACTTTTTCTATATATTTACAAATTTTCATGGTTGACTAAATTGATTTTATATATTGTAAAATCGATAGCTACTAACCGCTTTATTCACTAGCTAATTCCCCAATCACATCCGCCAAGATGGTAATTGCTTTTTCTAGTTGCTCTTGCGGAATATTAAGGGCCGGTAATAAACGAACCTTATTTTTAGCAGATAAGCATACTACGCCTTTTTCTAAACATTTAGCGATAACCTCTTTTGGATCAACTGTCGTTTCAATACCAATCATGAGGCCCATACCGCTCACACCAACTACGCCTGTTTTACCTTCTAAGGCATGTTTTACATAGTCGCCTTTAGCTTTCACAGTCGCCAAGAATTCTGGTGTCAACCGTTCGATGATAGTACATCCTGCAGCGGCACAGATTGGGTTCCCACCGAATGTGGTCGCATGAGCACTAGCAGTTAGAACGTATTGTGTTTTTTCATTGAACATGGTTGCGCCCATAGGCAAACCACCAGCTAAGCCCTTAGCAGTAGATACGATATCTGGTTCGATATCAAATTGTTCGTATGCATACAGGCTACCTGTCCGGCCATTACCTGTTTGTACTTCGTCAATAAGCACGAGTTGATCGTGTTCATGTGCATATTTAGTAACGGCTTGAACGAATTCCTTATCTAGAGGCATAACGCCACCTTCACCTTGGATGGGTTCCATCATGATAGCGCATACCGCAGGATTAGCAAGGACTTTCAAAGCCGCATCAATATCATTAGCAGGCGTGTGAATAAAGCCTTCTGTGAACGGGAAGAAATGTTGATGGAATACGTCCTGCCCCGTAGCGGACAAGGTTGTTACCGTACGGCCATGAAAGCTGTTAACAAGGGTCACGATGACATTACGGCCCTCGCCATATTTGTCATGGCTATACTTCCGCGCTGCCTTGATAGAGCATTCGTTAGATTCTGCACCAGAATTACAGAAAAACACCTTTTTCATGCCTGTTTTTTTACATAATAATTCTGCCAATTTAATTTGTGGTACCGAATAATAGAGATTAGAAATATGGTTCAACGCATGGGTTTGTTCGATAACCGCTTTGGACCATTCATCGTCATCTACACCAAAGGCAGTAACGCCAATACCAGAACCAAGATCAATATATTCCTTGCCCTCTACATCCCACAATAAGGAGCCTTTACCTTTTTCAAAGCAAACATTAAAACGGCCATACGTATTGGCTATATATTCTTTATCTTGTTTTTCAAAATCTTGTGTCTTACTCATCATATCCTCCAAACGTACGGCCTATTGCCGTATATGTATCTACAATATAACGATAGCAATTGATGCTTACATCGTTATATTCACTATATTACTTTACAAACATTGTGCCAAGGCCTTCATCGGTTAATAATTCGATAAGGATTGCATGAGGTATTTCACCATTAATGATAAATACCTTTTGAGCCCCTGCGTTGATTGCCTCTAAGCAACAATCTACCTTTGGTATCATACCACCGGCGATGATGCCCTCAGCTTTTAATTGCTCTGCTTCAGCCATGGTGATTTTAGGAATCAGCGAATTTGGATCATGTACATCTCGCAATACGCCATCTATATTAGTCATAGCTACCATCGTTTCAGCTTGGAGAGCACCTGCAATTTTAGCAGCTGCCGTATCGGCATTGACATTATATACATTGCCCTCCGCATCACAACCGATGGATGAAATAACCGGAATATAGCCTTTGCTGATGACATCATCAATCACCTTTGGATCGATTGTATCCACTTCACCAACATAGCCAAGTTCCTCATTTTTCTTGTGTACTTGAATCATTTCACCGTCAACGCCACATAGGCCAACGGCACGGCCACCAAAGCCGATGAGGTCTGCCACAAGGCCTTTATTGACCTTACCAGCTAGCACCATTTGTACTACATTCATCGTTTCTTTATCAGTAACGCGCAATCCATTGTTGAATTTCGATTCAATGTTCATGGCCGCCAAGGTGCTATTAATATCTGGGCCGCCACCGTGGACAAGGACTACTTTCACCCCTACTAATTGTAATAGAAGCAAATCGTTCATAACGGATTTTTTGAGTTCCGGATCCGTCATAGCATTACCGCCGTATTTTACGACTACATATTTATCTGTATATTGTTTGATATATGGAACGGCCGCCGTTAAGATGTGCGCCCGCATTGCATTTGTTACAGTATTCATAGTGAAAGCCCCGTTTCTTCTGGCAATCCAAGTGCAATATTCATACATTGTACAGCTGCACCAGAAGCGCCTTTACCTAAATTATCAAAAATAGCGTGAACCACCATGCGTTCATCATTCCCTGTTACAGAGACAATCATCCCATCCATATTGCTAAGTTTGTTAGCATTTAAAAATGCCGCATTATCTTCTTTTACATTGAGAGGTGCTACCGTAACAACAGTGCTATCCTTGTAAAACTCTACTAAGGCCGCATGTACATCTTCGATGGTAACTGGTTTAGATAATAAACGTGTATGTAATCCAACGCTCACCTCCATGCCGCTATAGTAATCATCTACGATAGGCATGAAAATCGGCAGTGCTGTGAGTCCACACACATGCGTAACCTCTGGCAAATGTTTATGCTGTTGACCAAGGCCATATTGACGCGGTGCATAAAGAAAATAATCCTTTGGCTCCGATTCGTATTGACCGATCATCTTTTTACCACCTCCGCTATAACCGGTAAGGGATGCAATGGTGAAAGGATAATCTGCTGGAGCAATGCCAGCTTTCACAAGAGGGGCAATACAAGCAATCATACCGCTCGCATGACAGCCAGGGTTCGCAATATGTTGTTTTGTTTTAATATCGTTTTTGTAGCTTTCACCAAGCTCAGGAAATCCATAAGCCCAATCAGCAGCCGTTCTGAACGCTGTGGATGTATCGATGATTTTGCAAGGATAATTACCAATGGCAGCAACAACCTCTTTGGATGCCGCATCAGGCAAGCACAAGAACACGATATCCGCGTCCTTTGCGATGCTAGCGATAACATCTATATTCTTACGGTCCTCATCGGAAATGGATAATAATGTAATATCCTTCCGATTCGACAGCCGTTCGTGAATTCTAAGCCCCGTAGTGCCCTCATGGCCTACGATAAATACTTTATAGGGATTCATATGATAACCTTCTTTACTATACGTGCTAGATGACCTCTCCTGTCATCTGTATTCTAACTATTATTTCATTGGATAATCGCCAAATGTAGCAACCATAACCGCCTTAATGGTGTGCAAGCGATTTTCTGCTTCCTCAAATGCTAAGGAATTAGGACCTTCAAATACGTCCTCTGTTACTTCGATACCATTCATACCGAACCGTTCAAAGATATCTTTGCCAACTTGTGTTTCTGTATTGTGGAATGCTGGTAAGCAGTGGCAGAATTTAGTATTCGGATTGCCTGTTAAAGCCATCATGTCCGCATTCACTTGGAAAGGTTTAAATGTGTTAATCCGTTCCTCCCACATATCGTAGGTATCACCCATCGTTACCCATACGCCGGTGTAGATAACATCAAGGCCTTTCACACCTTCTGCTACATTATCTGTGCATGTAATGGTAGCGCCTGTTTCCTTCGCTACCTTTAAACATTCTTCGTAGAATGGACCTGCTGGCCAGTATTGTTTAGGACCGATGAGACGGAAATCCATGCCCATTTTTACGGCACCACTCATTAAGGCATTACACATATTGGATTGACCATGGCCTACATAGGCATAGGAAATTTCGTTCAATGGTTTGTCGATATGTTCTTGTAATGTAAGGAAATTTGCCAATGTTTGTGTTGGATGATCCATATCTGTTAGGCCGTTCCATACAGGCACACCGGAATATTGTTCCAATGTGTCCACATCTTCTTGGTCAAAGCCACGGAATTCGATGGCATCATACATGGAACCAAGAACACGAGCTGTGTCCTTTAAGGATTCTTTTTTATTCATTTGAGAACCTGTAGGACCAAGGTATGTTGTATGAGCCCCTTGGTCGGCCGCACCGACTTCAAAGGCACAACGCGTTCTCGTAGAATCCTTTTCAAAGATGAGCACAAAATTTTTGCCTTCCATGGTCTTAATTTCTTTACCAGTTTTCTTATCCGCTTTTAATTTGGCGGCTAGCTCTAAGTAGTATTTAATTTCTTCTGGTGTATAATCTAGCATGGTTTTAAATGATTTATTATGTAAACTTTTCATGATAACTCCTTCAATCTATACGGTGTATACGTAGGTATTTCTAATTTTAGTAATAATTTCTATATGTATTGCTATTTCAAATTGTATTATTCTCTGTGAAAGTTATTATTTCGGTTGTAAATATTCGGCAGCAATGGCAGCCATCATAGTAATACCTGATTCTAAGATACTTTCATCGATGGTAAAGCATGCATTATGAAGTGCTGGATTGCCCTCAAAGCCAGTGCCCAACCAAAGGAATGCACCTTTTATATGTTGTAAGTATGCAGAAAAATCTTCTGCCGCCATAGACGGATGTTCTGGATGTACTACTGCGTCTTTACCGAGATATTTTTCTACAATGGATGTGGCATAATCAATAGCCTCTGGATTATTTGTAGTTGCCCCATGACCACGTTTATAGTCTAAAGAACTCTTTGTTTTGAACATTAGGTCTAAGGCTTGTAAACTTTCACCTAAACGACGTTCAATATAATCCCGTTTTTCTGGTTCATAGGTCCGGCAAGTCCCCTCTAGGTACACATCGCCACAGCCCACATTGTATCGGTCGCCACCGTTGATAACACCGATGGTGCACACGAGGTTTTCCATCGGATTCGTTTCACGAGCCACCATAGATTCTACATTTACGATCCAGTTAGCGGCTGCCACGATGGCATCGATACCATTGTGAGGCTCTGCGCCATGGGTAGATTTTCCTTGAATATGAACAAGAAAATGATCTGATGCCGCCATGAGATGACCTTTTTTGAGTCCTACCGTTCCTACAGGTAGTTGTGGCCATACATGGAGTCCATAGATTTCATCAACATCATTGAGGATACCACTATCTACAATGCCTTGAGCACCGGGAAATAAAGCCTCCTCTTCAGAGGGTTGAAATACGAGCTTTACTGTGCCGTGCAATTGGTCCTTTATTGATTGCAAAATAGCAGCAGCACCAAGTAAAATCGCTATATGACTATCATGACCACAGGCGTGCATAACACCTTCATTTTGAGAGGCGAATGGTAATCCCGTAGCTTCATGGATTGGCAATGCATCAATATCGGCCCGTAACGCAATAACAGGGCCTGTATGAGCGCCCTGTATTTCACCGATAACTGCATAATCTGAAATATCATTCACATAGGGAATTCCCAATTCTCCAAGAATCTTTTGAATGTATAAAGATGTTTCTTGTTCCTCTCCTGATAATTCTGGATGACTATGAATATGTCGACGCCATGCCACAACTTGTTCTAAATATTGTGAAGCATATTGTTTTATTAAGCTTTCTAATGTGTGCATGGCCATATCTCCTTTATGATTTATACATTTTAAATGCATGTTTTGTGTATATTTATAATCTATGTACGTATTATAATACTAACCACCATTATATTCAAGTATTTATACATATTATTCGTATTTTTATTTATCATTATAAGTATTATATTTTGTCATACAAAAAAGACACCTCTTAATTATCTCTATCCAAGAAATTCTTGGCAGATTATCAAAAGGTGTCTTTTCTTTATTTTTCTAACACAGACTCATCTAATTGTGTACCATCCGATTGCCACATAATAGTTCGGCTCGTGCTATTATCCTTTGCTACAATTTGTCATATATAGCGGCTTTATATACATAGCCACCTGTAACTAATGCAGCCAAAGCTACAATAGCTACAGTCGTTTTTAATAGTTTACTTTTATTCATATAGTTCCTTTATGTAAATATGTATTAAGTACTAATATGAATATATTATAAAACTTAAACTTAACTTTAAGTCAAATCAGAGTTTTCTATACTTCTTTAATATCTGCTTTTCTATATCTAGCAGAAATACATCCCAACATATTTAATTGCGGTATGTTCCATTCATTAGGTAAATAGATACCACAAATAATCTCATCACCTATAGAATTATTTGCTATAAATTGATAGCGCCCTAATTCCTCATTGCTATATACTCTTTCAAGCTGATTTAAAGTAGTAGCACCCCAAAATCGACTAAATTCCGTCCAAATAGTTTCTGCATCAACTTGAGATAGTTCAACCTGTAGTCTATATGCTACCCCAACTTTGCAGCGTTTCTTCAAACCCTTTTCATCAGCACTACAAACCTTAGTAGAACCTTTATCAAAAGACCAGTCTAACCCACCTAACGATTGAACTTGGGTAGAAATGAGATTTTTAAAATTTGAAAAGTCTCCGAGAAAATGCTTACATGCTACTTCAAACGTATCTAATTTATCTATATGGCTCAATTCACAATACCTCTATTAAAGAATTTACCTACTATTTTTCGTAATATTGTTTCATTTGTGTATAGCCATTAACGATGACTTCGATTTCACCTGTTCTAGGGTGGAAAATAAGGCCATGAATAGGCACATCTTTAGGGATTAAAGGATTCATGCGCAATTCGTCCACGGTTTCCTCTACATTTTCAGCAGGATGTGTAAAACCATCTGCCCAGCGTTCCATTTCTTTTCTCACCATGTGAATCGCTTCTGGTGCAATACCACGAGCTAACATTTTTTCTGTTAAATTTTTAGCCGTTGTTTTCGCCATGCCACATTCATGGTGACCAATGATAAAGATTTCATTAACCCCTAGTTCATAAATACATACGAGCAAACTACGTACAATACCATCAAAAGGACCGGTAATACAGTTACCTGCAGTCTTAACGATTTTTGCCTCACCGCGTCCAATATCCATAGAATCCTCTAAGAAATTAACAAGACGCGTATCCATACATGTAACGATAGCCATCTCACGACTCGGCATCTTACTGCATTTTGTATCTACATCAACATATCCTGTATTTTGATCCTCTACATATTCCTTATTATGTTTCAAAATATCATCAAGTAAACTCATATTTCCTCCTGATAAAAAAGACCTTGTCTAAATTAAAGCAAGGTCTCTATATTTAATACATTCGATATCTTATTATACCATAAAACGAATTGACATTATTGTCCGAGTGAAGCTCATACTAGCGATCCGGAGTCGCCAATGCCTCGATTGCGACACTGCCACCACGGACAACTTCGATGCGATTAACGAACATATCTTTAAATAAAGCAATCATGTCATTGTTCTTAGATACTGTTTTTACGCATTGCACGAGTACGGATTTACGATTGTAATCAATCACTTCAAGATTAAAGGTTTCCGCAATGCGAAAGATTTCTTGTTTATCTGCTTCTTTGCAGCTATTAATCTTGATGAATAGTAATTCTTTTTTTGTAATGGGCATATCTGTAAAGTCGATAACCTTAATGACCTCAACACTGCGGTTAAGTTGCTTGATGATTTGCTCGTATGTTAAATCATCGCAGGTAAGTTCAATGGTCATACGAGACATGGTAGGGTCTTCTGTTTCCCCTACAGTTAAGGTGTCAAGGTTATAGTTTTTACCAGCGAAGAGGCCGGAAATCTTTGCCAATACGCCGATTTGGTTTTCTACATATGCTGAAATACAACGTTTTTCTAAATGTAATTCCATAGCCCCTCCTATTTTTTATCCTTTAATAACATATCGCTCAATGATTTGCCTGCCGGTACCATCGGCAAAACATTTACCTCAGTTGGAATGATACATTCAATGAGTGTAGGGCCTTTTTTGAAAGTATCTGCTTTTGCAAAGGCAGCTCTTAATTCTTCAGCCTTTGTAACACGAACACCTTGTGCACCATAAGCTTCTGCTAATTTTACAAAATCTGGTACATATTCAAATTCGCCCTTGTCAATCAAATCACGTGTGACGATGGCGCTTTCATCCATCAACAGATTCGTACATGCATAGCGTTTGTCATAAAAGAGTTGTTGCCACTGACGGACATTGCCAAGATAGCCATTATTAATGACAACCAAGGTCACCGGCAAGTGATAGTGCATAGCTGTTGCAAATTCTTGAATATTCATTTGCACCCCACCATCGCCACAGATAGCAAAAACAGGCGTATGAGGATTGCCAAATTTAGCACCAATAGCGGCTGGGAATCCATAGCCCATCGTACCCAATCCTCCAGAGGTCAACAATTGATGGTTACCTTCAATTTCTAAGAATTGTGTGGTCCACAATTGGTTTTGCCCCACATCGGTTGTCACGATAGGTCGCTCATAGTGGTCATTGATATATTGAATGATAGCTTCTGGTGTTAAACCATCTTCATCAGCTTGCGTAATAGGATGATCAACTTTCAATTGTTGCAATTGAGTAGGCCATTCCCCTAAATCATGAGGCTCCATGTATTCTAATAAAGCCTCAATTGCCAACTTTGCATCTGCTACGATTGGAATATCTACCTTAATATTTTTAGAAATAGATGCTGCATCTACATCGATATGTACAATTTTACAGTTTTGTGCAAAGGTGCTCAGTTTACCGGTAATGCGGTCATTAAAACGAGTGCCGATAGAAATCATAACATCGCAATCGGTAAGCGCTACATTTGGTGCATAGCCACCATGAATGCCTACATTGCCTAAGTACAATGGATGACGCGAGCTAATGGCGCCTTTCCCCATCAAGGTGGTTACCACGGGAATCCCCGTTTTATCCACCAGTTGAGTCATAAGATCATTGGCACCACTAATGCTAATGCCCCCACCAAGTAAAAACAAAGGTCGTTTTGCTTTAGAAATAATAGAGCACGCCTTTTTGACTTGCCCAATATGTACGGTTGTGTTTGGCTTATATCCGCGAATATTTACCTCTGTTGGATATACCTCTGTGCCCATCGCTTTTTGAATATTCTTTGGAATATCTACTACAACAGGACCTGGACGGCCTGTGCGAGCAATGTAAAAGGCTTCTTTCAGAATTCGTCCTAAATCCTTGCGATCACGAACGGTAATGGCATATTTACAAACGTTGCGAACGATACCAACAGTGTCCACCTCTTGAAACGCATCATTGCCCATCAAAGATAAATCCACTTGTCCTGTAATACACACCATAGGCACACTATCTGCATAAGCCGTAACAATACCTGTAACAAGATTCGTCGCACCTGGTCCAGACGTAACCATGCAAACACCGACCTTGCCTGTACTACGTGCATATCCATCGGCAGCATGTGCCAAGGCTTGTTCGTGACGAGGCAAAATAACCTTTACCTGATCTTGTTTATATAACTCATCCATAATATCGATGGTAGCTGCCCCTGGATAGTTGAATAAAAACTCAACCTTCTCCTCTTGCAATGCTTTCACCACATATACGGCACCTGAAATCATAGTCAACCTCCTATATACGTCTATAACAACCTAACGATAATATAATAGGTCTTACATCTAAAAAATTGAATATTATTATTATTTATGATATACTTTTAAATATATCATATCTTACATAATGTGAGTATGAAATAATACCATAAATTACTAAGTTTATACATATTTCTGAAAGGACTGAATACTATGAAAGAAATTTTAGGTTTCCATTTAAATGGCTGCCCATACTGCCACAATGCATTCCGTGCTATTGAAGAATTACAAGCTGAAAACCCTGCTTACGCGGATATCAAAATCAACTGGGTTGAAGATCAAGATGCGGCTGAATTATTCAAAACACATCCATATGAATATTATCCAAATCTTTGGTTCGACCTTGATAAACAATATGAGGCTCAACCTGGTGAAAGCTACGACCAAACAAAAGCATACATCAAAGCTGTATTTGACAAAGCAATTGCATAAAGAATGTAAACTCCGTCCACTCATATGAGTTAGACGGAGTTTTTGTTTACTTAGTATGTTGTTTTCTATCCTTCCACTCAAGATACATATGCTTAATAACTTGAATTGGTGATACAAACATCATTCGTGGTCCACCATAGCGCATGATTTCTCGAACTTTTTCACGGTATATAGGTGCATAGCAATGCGTTTTGCACACACTACAAAATGTCTTATGTGCCATATGTGGACATGCATCGATGCGATGTTGCGCATACTGCCATACCTGTTCACAATCTTCACAGAGTTTTCCTTTGGGCGTATGATGCTTATCATGACAATAGATGCCAACAATTTGGTACATAGTTTTTAATTCTAACTTACGCTTTTCATCAACTGTCATATATGTCTCCTATACAGACCACGTAACCCAAGCTACTTTATCTACCGTACAATTTGTAATTTCACCATTCACAGCTAATGGCTCAATTAGGTTTCTAATTTCTTCTTTCATCGCATCCATAGTACCCCATCCATTATTATGGAGACGCATTGTAAAGTACTCAACAGCCTTATCGAGGCTCATCACCTCAGTTTCAGGCACTGTTTTATAAGTCACTTTCACATTATGCCCCATCTCGTGAATAGCGGCTAAGGATTCCTCCATTTTATCATTCCAAGGGAATGCATCTCGACCAAAGAAATGATCTGACAGCATATCAACGATTTCATCATGTCGCTCGCTGAAAGCTACCCACAAACAAGTATTTCGACTCGTGTCATGCATAGCACGAATATTGTCTACGTCATACATGACAGGGCAGAAAAAGCTATATGCAAAATCAAAGGTTTTATCCCATTTTAGTTTGATTCTTGTTTCATCAGACCAAGGAGCAATATATAGGCTCACATCTAGCCCTTCTCTATCAGCTAATTGTTTAGCCCCTCGAATCATGCCATCAGACAAATCAATGCCTGTCGCCTTATAGCCCTCTCGTGCTAAACCAAGCGCATAATCACATACGCCACAGCCCACATCAAGGACACTAGCCCCTGCGAGTGGTAATAGATTTTCTTCCTTTACAAATGAAATAAAATTAGTTACTTGGGCCTTACGATCCTCGCGGTTATGTAATTCCACAAAAAATGTAGACCGATTGTTCCACGCATCTTGCTCATCACGCCAATCCTCGAGATCAACAGATACTTCTCGTATTGTATTGTTCATTATATATCCTCTACTATGATAATTTGTATACTAAAATAAATATAGTTAACACAATATCCATATAGCCTCATTATTTCAAAATGGGTCGTTTTAGATTATGATATGAATACTATATATTTTTATTGTATATTATTCTCAATAAATTTTGTGTTACTATAGTCACATTTTCTAATCTAATCTAATCACATTATGCTCCTTCAATGATTAGAAAACAATAGAAGGCTCACGCCCTTTTTCTGCAAAAACAAAAGGACTATAACAATACGCAATATCAACGCATCAAGTTATAGTCCATTTATGTATGATTTTATTTAGATAAATTATTTTTTATCTTCTTCCTTAGATTCTTCTGGTTCCACAGGTTTTCCAAGATCATTTTGTTTTAATACTTGTTCTTCTAATTCTTCCACGCTAGCTGGTTTTTCTGATTGTTCAGCTGGTTCTTGTGGTTTAGGAGCGTTAGTTTTCTTATCAAATGTATCTCTAAGTTTATCAGTACCTTCTTTCGCTAAATTTTTAATAGCTTCTGGATCTGCACCGCTGAATTCAGCAAGGGCTGCTTCATTCTTAGGATCAAAGAAAGGAGCTTGTTTAAAGCCTAACATAGCTGCTACAAACACCATTGGAATTTGAGCGATAGCACTATTGTACTCTTTAACTTGGAAGTTATAGATTTCCCGTTTATTAGAAATGAAAGTTTCATTTTCACTAATCGCTTCTAAAAATTTACCATATTGAGTATCTGCTTTTAACTCTGGGAATTGATTGGCTAAAGCCGTAATGTTCTGAACTGCTTTTGCTGTTTCACGAGCCATTTCCACGAAATTATCAGATACTTTCAATTGAATATTTTTTTCATAATCACCGTATTTATCAACTAAACCGGCAAATTGATTTACAATGGCTACCTTTTTCTCGTAAGCTACGATAATATTGGCGCGCGCTTCTTTAATTTCCACAGTTAAGCTTTGTAAAGAATTATATTGCTTAATAAAGAACACTGCGAGGGCCAATATTAGTATAAATATTAATGAACTCATTTAATACTCTCTCCATTCTTATAAAACTATAATGAATAAATTTTACAATATTATACCACATCAAATATATAACTGATATGAAGTTTCATTCATGAAGTGCAAACTATAGAATACATTTTATGAACCTGTTATAAGCCGATATATTGAAGTTTCTCCATCAATTTCAATATATTCTAAACCCTCTAAAAATTCATTATTTCCTAAATCTTTATAGGCAAGTTGATTGTGAATCTTTCTTAATAATTCTACATTGGTAAAGTATTTTCCATTATCTGCAGTTAGATACACTTTAATGTCTGTTTGAAATACTCCATCAATACGGCATTCTTCGTCTAAATAACTCATATCTATAACAGTTTCATTGCTTCTAAGCTGCTCAATCCCCGTAATAAAAGCTTCATAAACGATGCATACCTTACGACTATTAATAGCTATGCCATTAGGATTCCAATTCGCTTTATTATCCTCTATATAATTGATGATATCCAAGGTGAAAGCATCATTACTCATATACTCTTGATTAGAAAATTCCCAATACACTGATGTCAGCACATCATCAGTGCTAGGAGTAGCTGCTAATTTCTCTTCTACTAATTTTTTAATTTCCCTTTTGAGTAAAGGCTTTTTAATAATGTAGAATACTGCCATTGTAGGTATTAACATCACTGCTAACACTAGTAACATATGAGTCAAACTAGCCATTGTACCACCTGCTCGCCCTGCTTGAGAATGAGCCGTACTTAGATTTTGATTTGTTGTATTCGCCGTATCCGTCATATAATCTAAAAGCCATGGATATTCAAACATACCAGCTATAATAGCAATCAGTATTAAAGTAACTACAGTAACACAGATAGCGAATAATTGTTTAGCTACCTTATTACAAACGATTTCCTGCTCCGCCAAGGACAATACATCCATCTCAGGTACGCCTTTGCTCCATTTTGCGGTTCGTGCATGTATATCCATTCATTTCTCTCCTATTAATACATACAAATAACGCTTCAATGTTAACGATAAAAATTATTTCGTACACCACTTATATTTATTATAATAAAGAAAAGGAGGACTTGAAAGTATGGGAACCTATATACTAATCCTAATGTTTGTATTAGTCGCTATTGCTGTCACATTTGCGACTTACAATCTATCTATTATTAGAGCTATGCCTCCTGAAGAACGTTATAAACTTCTTTATTTTACAGATGATCAAGTCTCTATAGGCATTGGATTAGTAAGAAGAACCTATAAATTAAAAGATATTCGCGAAGTGCGTTTCTCTAAAGGCAAAAAATTCCGCAGCATGGGAAGTTGGGCCGGGAGAATGAAGATTTGCAACATAAATGGTAAAACAAGTCGTTGGATAGAATTTGATGGTACTGTCTATTACAAAAAAATGGTATATATATCTAACGAAGAAATCATTGATAAATCAATAGACCTACTCATGAAGGAATTTAGATCTAGAGGAATTCAATGTAATAAATATAGATAGTAACATATAAAAACGGCTTCTCAAAATTTCGAGAAGCCGTTAATTTGGTGCGCCTAGCAGGATTCGAACCTGCGCACCCGGTTCCGGAGACCGGCGCTCTATCCCCTGAGCTATAGGCGCATGAACACTTAAAAATTATACCATATAACGCTATGGTTCGGTAGTATAAAGTATATACAAACACTAGGTTCATATAGAAAATCCCCTAATATTAAGTTGTATATCAACTAATATTAGGGGGCTATTTTAATATAACTTCTTTAAAAGCAATGAAATACCGCATTTTGCAAGGGCTATCGGCACTTTCAGATTCTGCCGAAAACAATCCTGCAACGCAAAACTTAGCAAAGTTTTACACCCGCTTAGTAGTAAAATTGGTAGTAAAATACAAGGGCTTACTACTAAGGCTTTCGGGGTATTATACGATAGATTTTTTTACATCTTCAACTGTATAGCAAGCATTATCATGATTTTTTGCCTTTTCTAATTGAAAATCAAGAATATCTTGTAGTAAATCTTGCTCCATAAAAATACCACTAAACTCTTCTAATGCTTTATTGAATTGATTACTTCTCCGTAATAAATCAATTTTTTGCAACATTAATGTCGAGGGATCATCTTCTTTTTCAATAAGCTCATCAATCAAATCAAGTGCCAAATTACGGCATAGAACAGCATTTCCAATATCTTGAGCATCGTCACACGCCCAAGCAGCATACAATATTACAGCAAATGCTTTATATTTATTTTCATCTTCAAGATTTATCAAATACTCTTTATAACATCTTTTGGCTAATTCTGATTCAAACTCAATATTATTAGCATTTATAAACTCCACTCTAGCTAACCATGCCTCTGTAACTACAGTGCCAAGGTCTATATTTTTAGCAATATAACCACAATAGGGGCACTCGTGAGCCCAATACTCCATTGTACCACGCATCATTTCAGGTGGTCGTAAATCTAAGTCTTGAGAGCCAAAACTATTTGTAGAACCAAGAACAGTTTGCTTTGACTCTTTCCCGCACACATAGCATTTTACCGTCTCTTGATACATTGTTGTCATAATAAACGCCTCCCCTTAACTTTCTCACAATTAAGATATTCAGCAATTTGCCATACTATTTTATTATGTATTATTATATCAAAATGAAATACTTTTAACGACAGAGAGACGCTTCGGCTTATCGACCAGAGTCTAAAGTAATCAAACACAAGTCACATATGGAAAGGCCCCTATAGTTAAACATTTTATTAGCTAACTATAGGGGCTGTTTCTATTACATATGCTCTTTAATCAACACTAATAGAGCATCGCAACTACGACTTACATCGTTATAGGTTTCATCAAAGTTTCCCGTATACCAAGGATCCTTTACATCACGGCTTTCACCAACAAAAGACATGGCCTTGAATACCTTAGAATCTACATCATCGCCAATAATTCGTTTTAAATTACGTCCATTATTTTCATCCATGATAATGAGGTAATCGAAGTTGTGATAGTCATCAACAGTTACTTGACGAGCCTTACGACGAGTATAAGGAATACCCATTTCATCTAATTTTTGTTTAGTCCCATAATGGGTATCATTTCCTATTTCCTCACGAGATGTGGCAGCAGATTCGATATAAATAGAATCACTTAGTCCTGCCTCGTTAACGATATGCTTCATATAAAACTCTGCCATCGTAGAACGACAAATATTGCCGTGACAGATAAATAAAACATTAACCATTATATCTCCTTTAACGCCACACCAAGCACCGAATTATTAACGTACAAAGTTCGTAGATACGTTTTTCTCTGTATCTGGATATGGCACACCTTGCTCCTTGGCTACCGCAAAGCTACGCATCATCCAAATCATATTACGAGCCAAGTTACGCATGGTTTGCATGCCTTCTTCATCTTGCTTAGCATCCTCTGCTACTAGGCCATGGCTGATATTCCAATACGTAGAACCTGCAATCGGCATTTGAGAAATACCAAAATATTTATTAAGCACATCAAAGGAGGCCGTTGTACCACCACGACGAGCTACCGCAATGGATGCGCCCGGCTTAAAAGCAAATGGATTTGGTGTTACATTTTCTGCACTGAAAAATACACGATCTAAAAAGGATAAAATACGACCACTTGGATGTGCATAGTATACAGGTGTGGCAAAGATAAAACCATCTGCATCTTTCGCTTTTTCTACGAAGGCATTTACATCATCATCCTTAAATACACATTCACCATGTTTCAAACAATAGCCACATTGAATACAATCACGAATAGGCTTATTACCAAGTTGAATAACTTCAGTATCTACATTGGCATCAGTAAAGACCTTTTGTACTTCCTTTATAGCTTGCATTGTTGTGCCATTTACATGGCTACTACCATTTACGATTAAAACTTTCATATTCTATCCTCCTAATTCTTACTTAAGAAGTTATATAAGCTCTAGTTTTTTATATATTAGCATAGAAAAATGAATTTGTTAAATTAATAGATTTTCTTGCTGCAATATACTAATTATGACATAATAACGGAAAAGATGCCCGAACCCTCTTTTCAGAATTAAAGAAGGAATAACAAAAGCTATCAGTTAATGATATAAAATCAACTGATAGCTTTTTATTACTAAGAGGCTGTTTTGTTACAGCTTCTGGCTTTAAACTACAAAATAATTAAGTAATGTATTATTCAATTAAAAGTTATGTCGTACCCCCGCATCGATACGCCATGTATTATCTATAGTAGCACCAAAGTTTTTTGTAAATGTGCCATATAGGTATGTACTAGGGCGAAGGTTCCAGGAACCGCCTATTTCAGCATCGAGCCAAGTATCTTTCAAATCGAGTTCAGTTTTCACTGTTGGATTGCCAGATGCGGAATAAGTTGTATTCATCTTACCAGAGAATTCATGAGACAATGCAAGTTTTGCAAAGATATTGGATTTTTCTGTTTCTTTACCAATACCAAAGCCTAATCGACCTACGGCGGAGTTAATGCCGTCTGCATTCACATGCATGGATCCACCACCAGCAATATTCGCATCATAAGAAACTCCATTCAAACGGCCCACGATAAATTCTACACTAGGATCGATGTAGAAGCCATTTTGTTTCTTAATGCGTTTACCGTATTCGGCGCTCAAGGATGTACCAAATGTGTGGTAATCACCGCTCACACGTTGACCGCCTACCGAATAAAGTTTGTAATTATTGGATAAGCGGTTTCCACGAGCGATGATGTCTAGATAGCGACCATCATCATGTTGTTTTGTACCATATAAGGCTATACCACCAAGCTTACCGTCGCCACTACCGTTGGCATAAGAGTTACTAGATGTACTGTAATCAATAGCACCACCAAAAATCCAACCATTGGCTGCTTTATTGTCGTAGCCTACTTGTACACCATTATATGTCATATGTACATCAGCGCCATCAGTTATGTTAGATTTACCACCAATATATTTAGCCCATACACCTTGATCTGTATTAGCTAAACGAAGGTCGCCTAAACGACGTTGTAAATCGTTTGTATTATTACGCCATGCCATAGCCGTAGATGCAAGAGCGGATTTAGTACCGCTTACCAATAAAGATTCTCCAGCGTGTTTAACAGTCACCGTATTACCTACAACAAGATTACCTTGTGCATCAAATGCATCTGTACCAAGTTCTGCAACAGCTGCAGGGCGTGTCACGCCTTCATTGATTTGAACTGCGGTAGCTAATTTTTTATCATTTCCAGTGTATTGCAATTTATTAGCCAAAGATTGCATTTCAGCACGATAGCTAGCATCATCGGTTAAGTTTTTAGCACTATCCCCTTGCATCGTTACATGGCTGTTATCTGCCGCGTGTTGAATAATGATTTGCCCCTTGCCTTCTTCACTAGCTGGTGTACCTGCTTTGTAATCAGCATTCACAAAACCACTATAGTTTTGAATCGTAATTGGACGTGCATCGATTGGATGAATGATACCTGCTGCAGTTGGATTTGCACCACCTACGAGATTACGTACTTTACTCCCCTTGTATAGGTACGCCGCATTATCCCCAGAAGGACGTTCTTTCTTAGGTGTAGGACGTTCCATGCCAATCCATTCATTATTCCAAGTAGCACCATTTTGTAGGTAAATATCCGCACCAGAATTATGTGGATTTTTATTGCTTTCAGTATATTCATTCAAAACAGCACCGGTAAGGCTAGAGTTAGGTGTTGTGAAAGCTAGTGCTATATTAGTTGGTTCAACATTATGATTTGGATCACGGCCATAGTCCTTATTGATAAGACCCACATTGCCAACAGCAACTAGGTCCTTAGTACCTGGATGTTTGCCATCAGCGCCTGCATTAACATATACATCCCCCTCTTCTGCTACTACAGAATAGGTATCAGATGTTTCTACAGGATGAGTGATAATCTTACCGCCTCCATCAACGATGATATGACCTCGTTGATTGACTTGTAAACCAGAGCCGATAGCATCGATATCTACATTACCTTTAACGTGAATATTGGTATCCCCAAAATCTCGATCAGGATTATCCTTGCTAAGACGTGGCACCTTACCGCCGTAACCAGCATAAACAGCACTCATATAATAGTGACCAAGATCTCTTTTGGCTGCTGGTGCATCATTCTTTAACCGTACAACAAGATCTTTATCTACCGTTAGTTGTGAACCAAATCCATTATAGATACCTGTTACATTTTTACTTTTACCTGCATCGGTTAAGCTTTTTCCATGTACATTAACCGTTAACGTATCCGTAATATGTTTAACTTCAGGTGTTGTTTGTACAGGTGAGCCCATTGTTAAACCGAGCAGTTCTTCTGCTTTATCACTAGACACATTGATTTCAGTAGCCGATGCAGAATAGGACATTCCAGTTAATACTAATACAGCCATCACTGCAGCTATATGACGTGGTAGTTTCATAAAAATCTCTCTTCTTTCTTATCTATAAACACGGTTCTCTCACGAAACGCGTTCAAACCATTATACACAAAAACCTAGAAAGACCCCCTAAGTCCAACTTAGGAGGTCTTTTTTATTCACATACACTGTGAATTTATAAATCAATGATTATTCAGGATCAATAATAAAGGACAATGCGCTGAAGTATTTATTTTGTTCACCTTTAGTTTGAGTTGGGAAGCCTACTTCAACACCTACTACGTTAAGGCCATTAGCACTTACTGTAACAGTTGCTTTACCGTTTGCATCAGCTTGGCTTTCATTAGTAAGATCGTTGATTACGTCCTTAATAAGTGGAGCATTAGCATATGGTTTGCCTTCTTTTAATACTTGGATTTCATAAGTATCACCTTTTCTGAGGGTCAACGGATTAACAGAAGGGATGATTTGAATAAAAGCTTCTTTATTGTTTAATGGTTTTGCATCAGCGTTCCAGTAGTGAACATCGTATTTGATAGCATGTGTACTTTTTGTAGCGCCTGGAACTTCTGTAATTGGTTTATGTACAGTTTTGCCATCTTTATCTTTGGTCCAATAACCATAGTCAAAGTCAGTTACTGTAATGCCTAAGTTATCAGAAGGTATAATTGCTACATTTTTTTCATGTTTGATAACTTGTACAGGAATTACCATACCATTATTATCCAAACCAACGATGCCTTTTACCATTTCTGGACTATAAGCATCATCTACTGGACCTTCGCCAAGAACTAACGCTTTTTCATCTAAACGGTTAGCAAAGAACACGCCATGTGCATCAACAGAAGAGCATACACAGCCTGCAGCTAAACCTACAGCAAATAAGGATGCTAATAATTTCTTATTCATAAAAACCTCCATAATCAATAATTTATATCAACAAACTTGACATTATTATACAGCGTTATAGATGATTCGTATATACCGATACCCCTATAACCACTAGTATTATGCATACTTTGTATATTCAGCCATTGCTATATCAATCACACATAACTGATAAAATTATCCTCTTATTTTCATGTAGATATAATAAATAGGAATAACTTATACAGAATTTTTATTTATATGTGCATAATCAGAACCACCCGTAAAACGGGTGGTTTGCTCACGGGCTATAAGCCCGTAGTACTAGGCCAGCGTCTAAAGGCGC
>OIEJ01000193.1_pt1 | contig 35007 bp, 35 predicted proteins | sample 1581791 | NCBI WGS metagenome assembly OIEJ01 (sample SAMN03281019, study PRJEB24777) | human gut metagenome | isolation source: fecal sample PR141 from 1 month old male Chinese infant, vaginal delivered... | place: Singapore | collected 2005-11-08 | reverse complement strand
GCTTTTGAACCCTTATATATCAAGAAAAAGAAAACCAGTGGAAGTTAGTCTAAGACGGATTTCCACTGATTTCACGCGTTTTTCTCATACTAAAAGCTAGGTTGTGGGAAACTGGAAGTTAGTTTTAGAAGTTACCAGAAAAAACCAGAGCTTGCGCCCTGATTTTTAGGATTATTTCAAGTTTTGAACGACTTTTACAAGATTTTCTACAGTAAAGCCATATTCTGCCAATACTTTTGGTGCTGGGGCAGAGGCTCCGAAGGTATCAATACCGAGGACGGCACCATCAAGACCAACATATTTGTACCAGTTTTGAGTTGCACCCATTTCGATTGCAACACGACGACGAACTGCATTTGGAAGAATTTCTTCCTTGTAAGCTGCATCTTGTTTATCAAAGACATCTGTAGATGGCATGCTGACTACGCGGACTTTTGCACCTTGACTAGCCAATTCTTTGGCAGCTGAGACAGCAAGATTAACCTCTGAACCTGTCGCAATCAAGATGGTATCAAAGTCTGCTGCATTTTCGTAGACAACATAAGCACCTTTAGCAACCTTGTCGAAGTCTGTTCCCTCTTCAACAGTCAAGTTTTGACGTGTCAAGACAAGGGCAGTTGGTGTTTTCTCACTTGTCACTGCAAGGTACCAAGCTGCTTGCGTTTCACGCGCATCTGCTGGACGGAAAACATTTAGATTTGGCATAGCACGAAGACCTGCTAAATGCTCAACTGGTTCGTGCGTTGGACCGTCTTCCCCAACCGCGATTGAATCGTGGGTAAAGACATAAGTCACAGGAAGTCCTTGCAAGGCTGACAAGCGAACAGCTGCCTTCACATAGTCTGAGAAGACGAAGAAAGTTCCACCGTATACACGAAGACCACCATGAAGGGCCATCCCGTTCAAGATTGTTCCCATGGCAAATTCACGAACACCAAACTGAATGTTACGGTTCAAGCGATGAGCATCGTCTTGAAGTCCGTCAGTCTTGATATAAGTCATGTTTGAGTGAGCTAGGTCAGCTGATCCACCTAGGAAGGTTGGTAACTTAGCTGCCACAACGTTCAAAGCATCCTGACTCGAGTTACGAGTTGCTTGAGAGAAACCATTTTCTAAAGCTGGGAAGTCTGCTGGGGTCACTTCAACTGGATCACGTCCATCAATAATGGCTTCTACTTCTGCTGCCAGTTCTGGATGAGCTTCTTTATAATCAGCAACTAATTTAGTCCAAGTTTGATAAGCTGATGCGCCACGGTCTGCAACATGTTCTTTGAAATCAGCATAAACTTGTTCTGGAATTTCAAATGGTTCGTAGTCCCAACCAAGCGCTTGACGAGTTGCTGCAGTTTCATCTGCTCCAAGAGGAGCACCGTGTACAGCATTAGTTCCCTGTTTGTTTGGAGAACCGTATCCAATAACAGTCTTCACTTCAATCAAAGATGGCTTGCCTGAAGCTTTAGCTGTTTCGATAGCAGCATGAATAGCTTCCAAGTCTGTTCCATCTTCAACCAAGGCAGTATGCCAACCGTAGGCATTGTAACGGTCACGAACACTTTCTGTAAAGGAATCCTTTGTCTCACCATCCAAGTTGATGTCATTTGAATCATAAAGAACAACCAACTTGTCTAGTTTTTGCAAACCTGCGTATGAAGCCGCCTCACTTGAGACACCTTCCATCAAGTCTCCGTCTCCACAGATAACGTAAGTATAGTGGTCAAAGATATTGTAGCCTTCGCGGTTATATTTGGCTGCCAAGAAACGTTCTGCCTGGGCAAAACCAGTAGCAGTTGAAATCCCTTGACCTAAAGGACCTGTTGTAGCATCAATTCCTGCTGTATGGCCAAATTCTGGATGACCTGGTGTTTTTGAACCCCATTGACGGAAGCTCTTGATTTCATCCATGCTGACATCTTCAAAGCCAGAAAGGTGAAGAAGGGCATAAAGAAGCATTGAACCATGACCTGCTGAAAGAATAAAACGGTCGCGGTTAATCCAGTTTGGTTGAGCTGGATTGATACGAAGTTGTTTTGTAAAGAGGCTGTAAGCCATCGGAGCCGCTCCCATAACCACACCTGGGTGACCTGAGTTGGCTTTGTTGATAGCGTCAATACCTAGGAAACGAATTGCATTAACAGATAGATTTGACATAGAATTTCCTTTCTATTTGAGGTGATTATTGAATCACACATTCTATTTTACTATTATATGAAAATTATCCGTATCATGCAACATACGGATAACCTCCAAAGAATATTTTTATATTATAGCAAAGCTTTAAATTGAATGTTAGAGTCTTGTTCAAAACAATCATCAAAACCACGTGGATGATGGTATTCTACTAAGTGTTGATCTTGAGGATAAGTGTACTTACCGCCAACTTCCCAGATAAATGGATGGAAATCGTATTGCAAGCGATCTTTTCTCATTTTCCAAAGTTCTAGAATATCATTAGTAGAAGCCATGAAGTTAGACCAGATATCATAGTGAACTGGGATAATGACTTTGGTACGCAGATTTTCTGCCATACGAAGAAGGTCGATAGATGTCATTTTATCTTGGATACCTACCGGATTTTCACCATAGTTATTCAAAGCAACATCAATTTTAAAGTCTTTACCATGTTTTGCAAAATAGTTTGAGAAGTGAGAATCTGCACCATGATAGATGGTTCCACCTGGTGTTTCAAAGATATAGTTAACAGCCTTTTGAGCCATTTCTTCATCTGTAACAGCTAAGCCAGCAAGTTCACCGCCTGTCTCATCAGCACCGTTCACTGGGAGAGTTACCAAGCAAGTACGGTCAAATGATTCTACTGCATGAATCTTCATATCTTTTAATTCGATAGTGTCACCTGGTTTAACAACGATGATACGTTCTTTTGGAACACCCCATCCTTCCCAGATTCGTCCACAGTGGTAAGGACCGATAAACTTAACATGCTCTAACTTCGGATTGTTGAGAATTGCTGCAGCTGTGTATGGGTCGATATGATCACTATGGAAGTGTGAAACTAAGTAATAATCTAGTTCGTTGATAGCAAATGGATCGATAACCATTGGCTGAACACGCAAGTTTGGTTGCAACTTACGAACACCTGCCATATTTGCCATTTGGTGCCCACGAACCATATCTTTCACTTTTTTGGTTGATTTTCCACGGTTTGACCAAAGGTCCATGACAACGTTAGCACCACCTGGTGTCTTAATCCAAGTACCACAGTTGCCTAGCCACCACATGGCAAAATTGCCTTCAGGTACGACTTCTTCTTCGATTTCTTCGTTCAACCATGTTCCCCACTCTGGGAAAGTAGCTAAAATCCATGACTCTCTTGTAATTTCTTTGACATTTGGCATATGTTGCCTCCTTTGGATATAATTGTTATCTTTGAGATTAGTATACCACCCTTCAAAACACTAAAAAAGACCAAGAAAAACACAGGTTTGTGTTCATCATTGGACTGTCCTTCAAATATCTTCCAAAAAAGCTTGAACTACTATTTCTTGATTTATAAGTGTTTGAACCTCTTCTTGGAACTTACTAGCCAACTTGCTGTCTACAATATAAGACGAAATAAGACTAGAAAGATTTTCACTGAAACTTTTGCTCTCATTACGAAATATATTGTGTTTAAGATAGTCTAGCATTTTCAAAATATCTTCTGCTTCAAGGATAGGATTAACCCTTAAAATCGGAAATCTGCTATCCAAATCATCATTAGTAGTAATCACTACATCAACTTGTGCAATATCTTCCACACTCTTAAATTGTTCTGTTGTAAATACAGTGCCAATTTGCTCATTTGGAAAATAAAGTTTGCATTGTTTCAGCAAAAGTCTCGAAACCGCAACACCTTCATCACAAACGAGATAAACTTTTTTCATATTTTTTTGAGACGATGGTGTATACTTTAAAAATCCTCCAATATGAATCGTCAAATAGGCAATATCATCGTCTGTTAGCCGAATAAACCATGCTCCTTCTAAAATTTCCGCAGATTTTCTAGTGACTAAAAATAATTCTCCATACTTGGATCGAATTTGTTTTGTTAGAGGATTTTTAGAAAAAATACCGTACGTCTTTCTAAATAACAAGGCTTTACAGTGGATCATCAAATTTCGTAACAAATCATCCTTGTTCTCAATCTCCATTCGAATTTGTGATTCAAAATACCAGATAAATTCTTCTAAAGCAAGTTTTAATTGCCGAAAATCATCACTTTCTGCATGAATATCCAAATCTTTACGATAGGAGAGGAGAAGAACAGCTACAAGAGAAACTTCAAGTTCTGACAAAGAAATTTCAAACTTTTGAAACAACCGCTCTCCTAATTTCTTAGACACCTGATACTCTATTCTTTTTCTTATCAAAGAAAATTCTTTCTCTATATCCTGATGTCTTTCTTGATACTGTTCAACATTATGACAGCTTAACAGCAAATAAGGTAGAACCTGCAACATAAAAGTTACTTCATGATGATTTATTTTCTTCCCTAAATCTTGTTCAACTAAAGGAACCTGTTCCTTAAAAAATTGGTTCATTTCAACAGAAAGCAAACACTCACCATCTAACCTCTCTTTCATCTTATCTTCTAAAATAGATACAAAAGTGGCATTTTCTTCCATAAAAATATGATATAGAAGCGATTGAAGATACTGAATTTTATTAAGGGGGTGGGCATGAAGATGGTATCCCTGTGACTTGCTCACTTGCAAGGTCACCTGATATTGTTCCAAAGTTAGTTGATAACGAATACTATTCAAATCATTGAGAACAGTATTCCTAGACACCTCTGTTAACTCCATCAATTTTTCAATCGTAATACGTTCTTTAGAAATACCTATCCATAGTAACATTATCATCATACGTTCATGCGCACTCATGATATAATCGTACGAATCTACTTCCGATAATAGTTCACAACAAGCATCTCTCTGCTCTTCCGTTAAGTGAATACCAATTCGTGGAATACTAATGATATGAAGCGCCTCGTCACCCAAAGCAGCATTGATTTTGTCAATGTGATAATAAATTTTCCTTCTTGACTCTTTCAAATCTTTTGAAATCGCCATAATCGTTTTGGACGTTTCTTGATCCATCAAATATTGAAGCAAATCACAACTTGCCTTATCCAGTACCATATTTCATACTCCTCTATCAATCAACTGCCTTGAAAACAACTTTATAATAGTATCACATTCACTAACGCATTTCAATTATCAACAGTAGTCTCTTAATAACGAATACTTACAATTACAAAAGCGAGGCTTGGATCGAAAGGTCCTAGCCTCTTTTCAATTCAATTTCTTATTTCTTTTGACCGTAATAAGCATTTGGTCCATGCTTACGTTGGTAGTGCTTTTCTAGGATGTACTGGGGAGCAGGTTCAACTCTTGGATTGATTTGCTCTGTGAAACGATTCATCTTAGACACTTCCTCTAGTACAACAGAGTGATAGACAGCATTCTCTGGATTTTTGCCCCAGGTGAATGGACCGTGATTACGTACGACAATCCCTGGTACTTCAACAGGGTTTAGACCACGGCGTTCAAACTCTTCCACGATGACCAGACCAGTATCTTTTTCATAGGCTACTTCTACTTCATCCTTGGTCAAACTACGGGCGCAAGGAATTGAACCGTAGAAATAATCCGCATGGGTTGTTCCATAGAAAGGAATATCACGACCTGCCTGAGCCCAACCAACAGCTTCTGTCGAATGGGTATGGACCACACTAGCAATCTCTGGCCAAGCCTTATATAACTGCACATGAGTTGGAAGGTCCGAAGATGGTCTTAAATCTCCTTCTAGAACCTTGCCATCCAGGTCAGTTGCCACCATGTTTTCAGGTGTCAATTCGTCATAATCTACGCCTGATGGTTTGATAACAATGACACCGAGTTCACGATTGACTTCCGATACATTGCCCCAGGTAAATTTGACAAGTCCATGTTTTGGCAATGATTGATTGGCATCACAGACTCGTTTACGCATAGCATTAATTACTTGATTCATCTTACATCAAACCTGCTTTCTTAATTAGTGGATAGAGAAAAGCTTGTGCCTCTTGAATGGCTGCGCGTGTTTCTTCTACAGTTTCACAATTTTCAGACCACATTTCGATTAGGAAAGGACCATTATAATTGGTTTGCTTTAAAATATCGAAAGCTTCTTCCCATTTGACACAACCTTGCCCAAAAGGTACATCTCGGAACTGCCCCTTTGAACTTTCTGTCACTGCATAAGTATCCTTGAGATGGAGAGCTGTGATAGCATGGTGACCTAGATAGAACTCACTATAGACATCATTATGCCATGCAGACACATTCCCAATATCTGGATATACAAAAAGGTAGGGAGAGTCAACATCCTTTTCTACAGCCAAGTATTTTTCGATACTATTGATAAAAGGATCATCCATAATTTCAATAGCAAGTACCACCTGAGCCTCTTCAGCCCAGTCACAAGCTTTTCTCAAATTTTTGATAAAACGTTGGCGTGTCTGGGGTGACTTTTCCTCATAATAAACGTCGTAACCAGCTAATTGAATAGTACGAACTCCCAAGTCTTGGGCTAATTCAATACATTTTTTCATGAGTTCTAGAGATTTTTCCTCTAGAACTGGATCATTTGATCCCAATGGGTAGCGACGATGGCCTGAAAAACAGATAGAAGGAATACGAACACCAGTTTTATAGATTGCTTTGACAACTTCCAAACGCTCGTCCTTGCTCCAGTCCAGTCTTGCTAAACGCTCGTCACGTTCATCAATAGACATCTCGACAAAATCAAAGCCTAACTCCTTGGCAAAATTTAAACGTTCTAGCCAAGTAAAGTGTGTCGGGGTTGCCTTTTCATAAATTCCAATTGGACGTGCCATGGTTTACCCCCAAATTCGTCTGATTTCATCCTTGAAGGCACGCGCTGCTCCTGCTGGATCCGCAGCTTCTGTAATTCCACGACCTGCGATGAAGGTAAAGACATCAACGCCTTCAAATAGTTTGAGAGTATCTACATCTAGACCACCTGTTACAGACACACGGAAGCCCATGTCGATGAGTTTTTTAACCTTATTAAGGTCTTTTTCACCCCAAGTCTCACCAGCAAGAAGTGCATCACGAGATTGGTGATAAATAGCTTGTGAGATACCAGCATCTAGCCAAAGCTGAGCTTGTTCAAAAGTCCAATCGCCATAAAGTTCAATCTGGATTTCGCCTCGGTCTCCACGTTCAGCCGTGATAGCCTTTAGAGCCGCTTCCATAGTAGGGATAGTTGCACAACAGATACAAGTCATCCAATCGGCACCACGAACGGCATTATTTTTTGCAACTGTTCCACCAGCATCGGCACATTTTGTGTCTGCCACAATAATCTTATCTGGAAAAAGGTTTCGCAAGACTTCAACCAGTTCACTTCCAACTTGTAATAAGCAAACAGTTCCAGCTTCGATAATATCTACTTCCTGACCAACAGAAACAGCTGCTTTAATCGCTCCTTGCAAGTCTGAATGATCTAATGCAACTTGTAAATTAGGTATTCTTTTTGTCATCTCTTTATTCCTCTTTCTAACTTTCCAAATCCAATCCCTCGAGATAAGGGCTATCCTTAGATTCTTCAATCATCGTCAAGACATCTTCCTTAGTCTGGCAAACCTGTAAACGTGCGATAGAATCTTCTAATTCAAACAAGGCAATAATCTGTGGAATGGCTACACTTGTGTGAATTTTTGAGCTTGTTGCTGCTAGTGCCAACAAAACTGAAACTTCTTTCCCATCTGAAAATACAACAGGATTTTGTAAGGTGATCAATGAAAAGGCATCTCTTTGCACTCAAGCTTCAGGTCTAGCATGGGGCATAGCCATACCTGGCATTAAGATATAGTATGGGCCATACTCTTCAGTCGATTCAATGATAGCATCGTAATACTCTGGCAAAATTGCTCCACTTTCAATCAAGGGATCTACTGCTACCTTGACTGCTTCTTTCCAGTCTTTAGCTTCTAAACCTAGTCGGATCGAGTCATTGTCAATTAAAGCTTGTTTTAAATTCATATCTGCCTCCTTTATTTAAAGAGGGAGAAGGACAGAAACGATGACTCTCAGTTTCTATCCAGCCCCCTCCAACCTTTTACTGTAGTGCTTGACTGAGTTTTTCAGTGATTTCTTTATCATCCATCAAGTTGTCAAGCCCAATTAACTTCCCATTAGTTCGCCCTTCCAATTCTTGGATCAAATGAAGAGAAGCGATTACGATGTCATATCCTGCTGCTAAACCTTTAGCTTCACCGACACTGCATGAATTGACTGTAAAATCTGTTTGATTAAGCTTACGGAGAGCATTTTCAACCTTCATCTTGATAACCATTGATGAACCCATTCCATTTCCGCACGCTGCTAATACTTTAACCATTTTATTTCTCCTTTTCTAGATACTAAGCTTCTTCTTGAACTGCACCGTTGTAATATTTCTCTTTATCTTTTGCTTTGGCAAATTGAAGTTGAGGAATAACAAGCAAGAAGAGACACACAAGTACATAACCAACAATACCAAGGTATTTGAAGATATATCCAAATCCAAGCCATGGGAATTCAAAGTCGATATTTCCATGGTAACCACCATAAGATGCTAAATCAAGAAGAGCTACACAGAGAGCTCCTAAAGCAACTTGGAGAACACCTGAGATGAAGGATAGGATAACAGCCGCTTTCCATCCACCGCGTTTATCAGCGTAGACCGCAATGGCTGCATTGTCAAAGAACACTGGTACAAATCCTGTAATAATAAGAATCGGATTTTTAAAGACGATGAGCAAGACAATTGTGATCAATTGACCAATCAAACCAAAGGCAAATCCTGACAAGACAGCGTTTGGAGAACCAAATCCATAAGAAGCTGCAACGTCAACCGCTGGGAATGAGCCTGGCAACAATTTGTTTGAAATACCTTGGAAGGCGTTTGTCAACTCAGATACGAACATGCGGACACCTTGCATCAAAACGAACAAGTAAACTGAGAAGGTAAAGGCTGTTTGAATAATGTACATAAAGAAATCTTGTTTAGCAGGATTGAATAGAGTTCCTGAAGTGATGACTTCTTTATTAGACATAATGTCTGGACCCAAGATTAAAAGAATGGCTCCGAAGAATACGAGCATCAAGGTAGCAGATGCAACAACTGTATCGTGGAAGATTGAGAGGAACTTAGGTAATTTAAGATTGTCTAAACTTTCTTCTTTCTTACCAAAGCGTCCTGCTACTTTATCTACAAACCAGATTGCAAATTGCTGTTGGTGACCAATCGCAAATCCGCCACCACCAGTCAAGCGTTGAGTTGCCTCAACAGTCATATTTGAACTAACTGCCCAGTAAAGTCCACAGATGATACCAATCGCTGCTGTACCGTAAGCATTGCGCAATTGTGGTACTAAGAATAGAACCGTAAGAGATACTGTTGCAGCTTGCTGTACCATGATGTGACCAGTAATAAAGAGGGTTCTTACCTTCGTGATCTTGCGAAGAGCTACGAGCAAGATATTTATTCCGAAACCAATCAATAGAGCTGTAGTTGCAGTTCCAACAAAATCTGGAAACTCTGCTGCAATTTTGTTGTTTGCTGCAGCCAGTCCAAAGTAAGGGTCGATAACGGCTGCACCAATTTGGAATTTGTAGTTAAGGGCTGCTAAGATAGGACGGAAGGTTGTAACCAAGCCACCAGCACCTACGTTGAGCAACATATACCCTACTGTTGCTTTAACAAACCCTGAGAAAACGTCATGGGCAGGTTTTTTCAAAAGTGCGTATCCTATCAACACCAATAAACCTACGAAAAATGCGGGATTCTGCAAAATATTGCTAGAAAACCAATTTAGAACACTTGAAATGACTTCCATAATTGTTCTCCTTTTGAATTGTTTTTATAGTTTTATTATATATTTTGAAAGCGCAAACAAAAAGACCAAGAATTACACATCGGACTGTTCACTCTTGGACTGTATGATTTATAATATTTTAATGATTAGCTTATTTTCTCGTAGCTAGATAAAACGGAAGAATTTTATCATAAGATTTCAGTAGGGCTTCTACGATTTCTTCTTCAGATGAATTATCTGTCACTGGAACATCTGCCTTAACTAAAACTTTTCGGACTTCCTGATTGGATAGTTTATTTCTTAAAATTTGACGATTTTCTTCGTTCGCATCCCACCGTTGACTTTGATCATCAGAGTAGACTAGATAATAAATACCTTCAACGGTTGGAATTTCTAAAACTTTGACCTGCTTACCTAGAGTTTGCTCATCTTTCTTGCGCTCGATGAAACTGACTTCTAAGGAAATACCAAAATCAGAAGGATTCCCGTACAAACGTAAGGCTAGCATAGGTTCAGTCACTTTCCCCTCACGTTGTAGATAAACCCAAAAATGTGGTCTCAAACGCTGGGCCTGATTCATCCACTGGCTAGTCTGTTGGAGTTGCCATTCTGGATGACTGGTTTGAAATGCTTTAGTCAGTTCTGTAAAAGCCTTTCGAGCCTCTTGACCTTTGTGGCGGAATGCCAGCATCTTCTCTCGCTCTGCTCCCACTTTATCAGGATTACGGTACTGGATCCCTGCAAAGTCTAAATAATCTCTTATCTTATTCAACATTAATTTAATCTCCTCCAGCTAGCAAAAAATCAGGTCAAGCCTGATTTTACCTATTCTGTATCTACAACGACATAGCGATTGGGCTCGTCACCTTCAGAGTAACTGGTCACGCCATCCATACGTGAAATAATACGATGGATAATCTTGCGTTCGCTATTCGACATTGGATCTGTCTGATGACTGCGGCCTTCTTCTAAAACACGAGTAGCCAATTTTTGCGCATAAGTCTGCAAGACTTCTGCACGGTGTTCAACATAATCATTGACATTGATTGTAATGTAGAAGGTTCTTGAATAGCTGTTATAAAGATAATTTTGAGCCAACAGTTGCAAGGCCTTCAATACTTTACCATGGTAGCCGATAATACGACCTGGTTCGTTAGTATCAATTTGTAGATTGATGCTACGACGGTTATAATCATTTGAAAGTGTGGCTTCAACATCCATATCATCAATGATTGTTTGGACATAAGTCGTTACTTCCGTAGCTACTTGTTCAATGTCAAAGCTCGGTTCCACTTTTAAGCCCAAATCTTCTAATTCTTGACTTTCAGTTTGTTCAGCTTGAGTCTCAATAATAGGAGTTTCTACTTCTTCCCCGAAACCAGCTTCTTCAAGCTGTAATTCATTTAAAATCTCAATGTGACCAGTCTCTTCCAAGATAGTGCTGGCATGTCTTTCATGTTTTAAGATTTCAGCCTTGACTTCATCAGAAATACCTTGGCCTTCCTCTTCAATCTTTTTAATTGCTTCTACAACATGACCCAAATCAACAGTTGCTTCACTAACTGTTTTAACAGGCTCATTCAAATCATTAATTTGTTTTGGAACTCCCTTTACAGCTTGTTGGTTTGCTTTTACAACTGTCGTTTCACTAATAGCATCGATATCCACTTGGGCTGGTTTTTTACCAAATAAGCCAAGAAACCCTTTTTTCTCACGAGAAATGACTTTGATATGAGCCTTCATTCTTGGAATATCTAATTCTTTCAATCCTTTCTGGATTGCTTCTTCAACAGTTGAACCTGTAAATACTACCATTACCAGATTCCTCCTTATTATTTCGTTTTCTGAGCCTTTTTCTTGGCTTTTCTTTTTCTATTTTCCAAATCTTTTTTGGCCTGTACTAGAGCCTCACGCTCTGCGATAATCTTGAATGGATTGTTCAAGAAATAGGTTTGTAAGACTTGATAAGCATTGGACACTGCCCAGTAGAGAGCAACTCCGCTCGGAGCATAAACCCCAAAGATAAAAATCAAGACTGGAATCCCATACATCATCGCCGTCGTAGCGCCATTTCGCTCAGACAAGGCTTTATTGGATAACCAAGTACTTAAAAAGGTAAATACTGCTGCTAAAATCGGAAACACAAGGGTTGTATCCACACCGCCAAGGTTAATCCATAAGAAATGACCTGTCTTTAAAAAGTCAACTCTTGATAGAGCTTGAAACAAGGCCAAAATAAGCGGCATCTGAATCAAAATCGGCCAAAGAGAATCTGAATGTCTGACCCCCATTTCTTTAAAGACTTTACGCATTTCCTGCTCTAGCTTAGTTCTGCTTTCCATATCTCGACCTGGATATTGTTCTCGTAGCGCCTTAATGCGTGGTTGAGCTTCTTGCATTTTTCTAGAAGCCACCATTTGCACTTGAAAGACCGGCAATAGAACTGTACGAATCAAGACCGTAAAGAGAATAATCCCCACTCCGATACTGATATCAAACGATAAAAAGCGAATGATTTCCGCAAAGAAGTAAACAAATTTACTCCAAAAATCAGCCGATTCGGCTGTAATATCGCTAGTTGTCCCATTTGTTGCACAGGCTGTCATGATAAATAGGGACAGTCCTAGCAAACTAGTCAACTGTAGTTTCTTTTTCACTCCCATTTCCTTCCTGGTAAATCTTTGATAATTTTAATACGTGGAGTAGATTTTTCTCCATCTCTGCGTATCCCAAGGTTTCGACTCCTTTTCGAGCAATGACAACAAAGTCGACATCTTCTACCAGACTCCCTTTTGCATTCTGGATAATATGTCTAATTCGTCGCTTGATTTGATTTCTAGTGACGGCATTCCCCAGTTTTTTGCTAACTGATAGACCTACTCGAAAATGGTTTTTCTGGTTTTCTAGTTGGTAGACAACAAATTTGCGATTGGCAAAACTTGTCCCCTCCTTGAAAATCGCCTTAAAATCTTTCTCTCTTTTTACACGAAAGTTTTTCTTCAAAACTCAACTCCATCTATTAAATTACTACTATTATACCATATTTTTCAAAAAAGCCAATCATAGCAAGGTTTTGGACATTTCCATCAGAAAAAGAAGCTGGAAAAATCTCTTTCCCAACTCCTTGTACTGAATATTTTTTCTGATTTTAGTTATTTTTTTAAGCGTTCAACGTCACGGGCAATGACTAATTCTTCATCTGTTGGAATAACCAAAACACGAATCTTAGCAGCCTCTGTTGAGATGTCTCCTGTCACGCCAAAGACGTTCTTTTCTGGATCAACATCACAGCCAAACCAAGAGATACCTGAAATAACATCTTCACGTACGTTTGCAGCATTTTCACCGATACCTGCAGTAAAGATAATGGCATCTGCTCCATTTAGGACTGCAAGGTATTGACCGATATGTTTTTGGATACGATCAACATACATTTCATAGGCTAAAGTGGCATCGTGGTCCCCTTCTTCCATAGCAGCAATCACATCACGCATATCACTAGACTTGCCTGAAACACCCATAAGGCCTGATTCACGATTAAGGACGTGACTAATGTCTTCAGGAGTGTTAAAGTCCTCTGTATATTGCATTAAATAAGGAATGATAGCTGGGTCAATATCCCCTGTACGAGTTCCCATCATCACACCACCAAGTGGAGTGAAGCCCATTGAAGTATCGACAGATTGACCACCTTTAACAGCTGTAATAGATGCACCATTACCGATATGGCAAGTAATCAATTTCAAGTCTTCCAATGGACGTCCCAAGAGTTTTGCAGCTTCTCCTGCTACAAACTGGTGACTTGTACCGTGGGCACCGTATTTACGAACCTTGTTTTCTGTGTAATATTTTGTTGGTAGAGGGTAGCGATAAGCTTTCTCTGGCATACTTGTATGGAATGAAGTATCAAAAACAACTACACTGGTAATGTCTGGCAACAATTCCTTGAAGGCGCGAACACCTGCTGCATTGGCTGGATTGTGGAGAGGGGCTAACAAGCTCAACTCTTCAACTTTTTCTAAAACATCCCCTTCAACAACTGTTGATTCTTTGAAATATTCTCCACCGGCAACAACACGGTGGCCAACACCTGTAATCTCATCGTATGCCTTGATGATGTCGAAACGAATCAAGTCATCCAATAAAATTTTAACGGCTTGTGTATGATTTTCGATATCTAAAATTTGTTGTTCTGAACGGCCATCAAATTTTACAGTTGAAATTGAATCTTTCAAACCGATACGTTCAATCAAACCTTTCGCCAATACTTTTTCTTCTGGCATTAAGTATAATTGCCATTTCAAACTTGAACTTCCTGCATTTATTGCGATTGTTTTTGTCATAATCAATTACCTCTTTTAAGCGTTTTCACCTATTATAACAAAATCTATTTTATATTGCAGTACCTTGAGTCCATTTTTGAAAATTTTCTTTAAATTTCATTAAAACACTTGCATCTTGCAAGCTAGCAAGTGGATAAACAAAGGGTTCTACTGTAATATCCGTTTTCTTTTGTAAGATAAAAATCGTCTTAGATTGTTTGGCATTAGCAAAGAGATTTTCAGGCAGACTGATCATGGCAACTAGATTCGCCTCCTCTTTCAACCAGCCTTTCAATAAATCACTTTGAGGACTGGTCAACAAATCACTCGGAGCTAGAAAAAGAGCATATCCATCTGATTTGAGATACTTAAGTCCTTGTTCCATGAGCAAGTGATGGGCGTAAGTATGTTCTTGACTAGAAGCAACTTGATGGCGCAACGCAACAGCATCATCAGGATAATAACCGACAGGCAAGTCGCTGATGACCACATCGCTTTCTTTGAGCATTTGTGGACGAACGGCATCTCCTTGGACAAAGCCAGCCTGCAAACCAATTACATCTGCCATGCTAGCTGCCAAATCAATCAGCAAATCATCTACTTCCATTCCCAAATAATCCACCTTTTTATCAAGCGAGGTCAAGAAAGTTGCGCCCAGAATCCCCATTCCAGACCCCATTTCGAGGATAGTGATTTCCTCCTCTTTAAACAACTCTTCCACAATAAACACCAAAAGTAAGGCAATAGCATCTGGCGTAAACTGGTGATTAGCCTGCAAGGGTTCTGTCTGCCCAGCCTTCATCAAGAGAAACTGGTAGGTCTTGAGCCATTCTTCTTTGCGTAGCGCTAAGCGTTTAAGAGCCTGATTGTTTTCCTTGACATGCTCTAACTCAGTCTCACCATCCAAATAGATGCTGTTTTGCTCCACCAGGGCGTCATAAAAGTTGGTCGCCAAATCACTTTGGATGACTTGGACATTCTCTAGTAAATACGTATAAGCTTGTTCAATTTTTTCAAAATCCATATTCCTATCTTATCAAATTTCCCTTCTTTTTTCCATCCTTATAGAAAAATCACTCCCTGACTAGGCGAGTGATTTTTGGGCTACTGTTAAAAAGAGTTCTGAGTAATTTCCTTGAAACAAGTCTTCAGCACTGTAAAGAGTCTGACTATGTACAGATGAAAAACCATGCTCAATTAGCTGTTTTTCCAGTTCAACCAATTCAAATCCATGATGGTTAGCTTCTGTCTTGGTAAAATCAGCAAGTAAAAGTTGTCCATCTTCCCTCAAATATTGATGAAACAGTGAGAGAGCCGCATCCAAATCAGGCATATGATGAAGAACACGACAAACAACAATGAGATCGAACTCTTTCTCCAAGGGTTTTTCCAGTAAATCTTGCTCCAGAAACTGGATATTCTTGATGTCTTGCTGCTCCACTTTCAAACGAGCTTGCTCCAGCATTTTCTCCGAAATATCCACCAATGTTACAGACTTGGCCTGCTTGGCTAGGGGCAAGGTTAACAGACCCGTCCCTCCACCGAAATCCAAAATTTCTTTGTCTGATAGAAGATCAATCTGTTTCTCGACTGCTTGACAAACCAAGTTTGCAAGAAAGATATTTTTAGGGGAGTCGAAAGTTTCTGCTTTGTGGTTAAAATCATGCTTCATATTTTTAGTTTAGCACAAAGTAGCTTGATTGGCTAGGAACTCTCTTTCTTTTCTGATTTTTTCTTCTCTGCTTTTTCGCTTGGATCAGTCACTATCTCCTCCTTGTTATCCTTTTTCTCTTCTTTGATTTTGACGGAAGGAAAGATAAATTCATATTGACTCTTAGGCATACGAACCCTTGTCACTAAGCTTGTTTTCTTATTTTGATAGCTCACCTGACCCAGATTAAAGGACTGTTCCCCACTTTCTTGCTCAACCTTATCTTTGGTTCGCTTGGCCATAGCAAAAGCGATTAACTTTTCTTTATTTAAAGCATAGTCTCGATGGTGGGCGACGTGTCGGTTCAAGTAAAATTGTAACAAAAGACTAAAGATGGCTGCCATGGTCACTGCATAGAGGAGAACCCCTGCCTTAACTTTTTTCTTTTTCCACACGATAGATAAACTCCCTTTCTAAGCCTTTTTGGAACTGGAAACGAAAACGAACCAGTTGATTGTCCTCTGTAATCTGCGCAGATTTGAGGCCATAAACCATCGGCTGATAACCCCGTCCACTGGCATCTGTTTTCCGAAAATCGTCTGACTTGGACTTACCTATCGCAATTTCCTTGCCATCCTGCTTCATATAGAGGCGATTGCCTTCCACTTTTTCAAACTGTGAACGGTCTAATTCTGCCTCTAGCTGGTCCACAAACAGGAGCCACTCCTTTTGCTCGCTTTGTTGCTGGTATCGAACTTCTGAAATGAGGAGCTGACTCATGGCTTGAAAGAGGAGTAAGCTTCCACTGATGACAATGAGGGCAATCAGGGATTCTAACAAGGTAAAAGCCTTGACCTTATGGCTCTTTGATAGCCAACAACTGTTCTGAACCATGGTAGACCTCCAATCCTTTTTCACTAGAAAACACCTGAATCTCCACTCCGTTTATCTTTACCTGATTTTGACCTGTCTGCAAGGCCAGCTTAGCTACCCTCAAGACTTCTTCCTTTTGCAAAATTTTTGCTTCTTCTTGCCTATTCTTTTGAATTTGTCCCAAAAGAAGGGTAGCAATACTGGCAAAGATAGCTAGAGCGACTACTGCTTCCAGTAAAATCACTGCCCTAATTTTTTGTTTCCTTAATGCGTTTAATTTTTCCATTTCCTAGATATAATTGATAACGAATCGCTCCTTTGCTGGTCTGAAATTCAACCTTAGCCAGAGACGAATTGCCCCCAGCTCGGTCAAATGTAATGTTTTGGCCTGATGGTGCCTGAATTCCTTTAGGAACTGTCAACTTTTGACTGCCATTACTGATCGTCTGCCCATCTAAGTTTAGACTAGTCTTTTGCTGACTGGCTACACTGCGTTTTTGGGTTTCCCGATAAAGTTCTTCAAACTCCATAAAGAAAATCTGCTCCTCCACCGCCGCAAAAGTGGACTGGACAGAGCCTGACAAGCCCAAGGCAAGGATACTCACAAGACCCAAAACCAATAGACTTTCAAACATGGTAAAGGCCTTAATCTGCAACAGTTTGGCTGGTATTTTGTTTAGCATGGTATTCTTTATAGGCTTTAGCCTGTTCTTCTGTGATTCGCCCATCTGCTTGTAACTTACTTAGGCTAGCATCTTCATTTTTATCTAAGCTATAAAGTTCTGCCTGGCTTTCCACTACCTTAACAACAGCTGCTTTCCCTTTGTCATTGACCGCCTCTTTTTGCTTAGTCAAATTAGGTACAAAGAGCAAGAGAAGCACACTGATAATGAGCAAGACCACCAACATTTCCACAAGTGTGAAAGCCTTCACTTTCGCTTTTTTCAAGAATGTCATCATTTTTTTCATGTTAAAAATTTACCTCCATATTTTGATACATGGGCATGAGCATTGCCGCATAAAGTAAAACGATAATCAGAGCCACAAAGATAAAAACCAGTGGCTGTACTAAGTTCATGGTGCGGTTGACTCGGGTAAAAAAGGCTTCCCAAGTTTTTTCAGCATAGATTTCCAACTCACTCCCCAGCTTAGACTTGACTTCCCCATACTCGATAATGAGACTCAACTCCTTCTTAAAGAAAGGATAGGTTCCTATAATCTGAGAAAACTCCCGACCGTTTTGTAAAGATTGGGCTAGGTCTTGACCGATTTCTTTAAAGAGTTGGGAACCTTGTTCCTGCATCATTTTAAAAATCTGCGTCAGCTCCATTCCTTGAGAAATCATATTGCCCCATTCACGCGCGTAATAAGCTGTCAAATAGGTCTGTACAAAAATTCCAAGGAAGGGGAGGCGTGCTAAGATCGAAAAGACACGCATCTTAGAACTTCTTTTATAAAAAGTTAGTGCTAAAAGAAAAACTGCTGAAATAAGTCCTACCATTCCTAGAAAGATTTGTGGTAGATTTCCGATAATTTGCGTGGCAATATTACTACTATCCAGTTGTGGTAATAGATAGTTACGGAGTCCCAACATAATTAAGAGAAGAAAGCCCAGCAAAATCAAAGGATAGGTCGCTACTTCAATTAGTTTTTTCTTGACCTTGGCCAGATTGTCTAGATACTCTTCTATCTTTCCCAAACTCAGGTGGAGATTTCCATGAACTTCAGCTAGGGATAACTGAGTGACAATGGCGCTTGAAAAGCCCAAACCTTCCATCATTTCTGAAAATGATTTCCCCTGAGACAAACCTGTGCGCATCTGGGTCACGCACTGCTTGTCCAACAAAGCACTCCTATCTAAAAAGGAAATGGTCTCAACCAGATGAAAACCGCTGGAAAAGAGATTGTTAAACAAGGTGATGATATTTTTTTGCTTAGCTGTAGCTAATTTTTTCCGTTTCAGCCTGAAGACTTGTGATATGTCCATCTTCAAGAAGCTGGTCAATCTGTTCATTCCAGCTAGTTGGCTGGTGTTCTTGATAGTCTTTGTTTGCAAAGTCAACAATTCCTCCTCCCCCGATTAATCTCTGGTAGCAGACTCCTTGCAGAACGACTGCCAATTCCTCCTCACTCACACCCAACTCCAGCAAGCGCTCATAAACACCTCGAATACTCTTGGCATGAATGGTTGAAAAGACGGTCGCACCTGTCAAACTAGCTCTAACTACTGCACGCGCCGTCTCGCTGTCCCGAATTTCTCCGATAATCAAGAGATCAGGACGATGACGTAAGGAAAGCTTGATAAGATTTTCATAGGTTAGCCCAATCGCCTCATTCAACTGCAACTGGAGCATGTCGTCCTGCTTGATTTCGACAGGATCTTCGATGGACATAACTTGCTGTCCTTTAAAGAGAGACTTAGCTAATTCGTGCATCAAGGTTGTCTTACCACTTCCGACTGGACCAGCAAAAAGATAAAGTCCCCGTTGCCTATACTGCTTGCCCAATTCTTCAATATCCTGAAACCAAAAATGCAAATCCTGCTCCTCATCGTGCAACAAACGGATCACCAAACTCTCATGCCCTCGATAATCACCTACGGTAGATAAGCGTAGAGATGCCATCTTCTGGTCATAGGCATAATCACAGGAACCAAGTTGACTACGTCTTTTTTCTCCAACATTCATACCCGCGACAAACTTAAAGTGACTGATAACAGCCGCAAATTTTTCAAAATCATAACAACCGATTTTACAGCGCTCGTCTCCTACCCTCATATGAAGCTCATAGGCGTCTAACTTGGGGACAAAATAAATGTCTTGCGCCCCTTTTTTCCGAGCCGAACGAATGATTTCTTGTGCAATTTCTTGAACCATACTTACCTCCTCACCTATACTATTCGCAAAGATTTGGAAAAATAAAAAAAGCAACTCCAAAAAAGTTACTTTTTCTCTATTTTAATTTCATACGGCAAGAACGGTGCCTTTCCTTACCTGTTTGTTTTTCATAGCCTGGGCGTAGTTTTTCATCTGGGATAACCTGCTCATCCTGCAAAAGAGCCAAAGAATGGTATTGTTGTAAATACTCATCACATTCATCGCACCAGCGTTGATCTTCCGGATCCCAAAAAATAGTCATCAAGTCACTTCTACTTTTATAGAGAGGGGACTCTTGTTCTAATTTAAACCAGCAAGTTTTGTAGTATTTGAGAGCATCATAATACTGGTCAAATTTTCTACTTGCTACAATATCTTCTTCCCAACCTTCTATAAACCACCAGGGTTCAAAATCTCCGTACATTTCTATAACACGATACATATTCATTCATTCCTTTGTACCGTATATTATAACTAATTCCATTAAACAAGAAAAGAAATATGCTCATTTCTTATTTTTCAGATAAAAAATTCAGCCATCCTATGATGACTGAATTTCTATTTTCTTATATTCCAAAATCTTGTTACTACCTAGGCTTCAGAAATATCGTTTTCGATGATGACCTTGATTGCATGGTGGTCTGCTGCCTTACTGAAGACTTCATAGGCTTTTTCAATTTCACTGAGTTTGAAATAGTGAGTTACCAATTTTTCTGGTTCAATCTTATGACTTTCAAGTGCTTTCAACAATTGTGGAGTTGTATTTGTAGATACCAAACCAGTTGTTACATTGATGTTGCGAATCCAAAGTTTATCTAAATCGAATTCAACTGGTTTACCATGCACTCCACAGTTGGCAACTGTTCCGTCTACACCGATAATCTTTTGACAGAAATCAAATGTTGCAGGAATACCAACAGCTTCGATAGCAACATCCACACCACGGCCATCTGTCAAATCATAAATTTCTCTAATCGCTTTTTCAGGGTCTGAAGAATTAACCTTGTGAGTCGCACCGAATGATAGAGCAGTTTCCAAGCGGTTATCGTCTAAGTCCACCATAATCAATTTGGCTGGTGAGTAGAATTGAGCTGTTAAAAGAGCAACTAATCCAACTGGTCCTGAACCAATAATGGCTACGCTGCAACCAGGTTCTACTTTCCCTTTCAAGACACCAATTTCATATCCGGTAGGCAGAATGTCTGATAGCATAACCAAGGCTTCATCTGACAAATCTTCTGGAGTATAGTAAAGAGTGTTATCTGCATGAGGGACACGTAGATATTCAGCATGCATACCATCAATTAAGTGACCGAAAATCCAGCCCCCTTCGTCTTCACAGTGGGCATAAATCCCTTTTTTACAGTAGTAGCATTTACCACAGGCACAGACACAAGAAATCAAGACCTTATCGCCTTTTTTGAAATTAGAAACTCCTTCTCCGACTTCTTCAACAATCCCAATCCCTTCGTGACCAAGAATAGTCCCACTTTGGCAAGCAGGGACATCCCCTTTGATAATATGGAGGTCTGTTCCACAAATAGTGGTTTTTACGATACGCACAATAGCGTCTGTTGGCTTACGAATCACTGGTTTGTCAACATCAACAAAAGAAGCAAGTCCTGGTTTAACATAAGTATAGGCTTTCATAAAGCACTCCTCCTTTTTTTATTTGTACTATTTATAATATGATTGTAAGCCTTTTCAATTGTTTCTTCAAGTATTTTGTGATTTTTTTAACTTTTTCATTTACCAGTAAAGCACCATACATAAAAAAGCAGAAGCTAGCCTCTAACTTCTGCTTTCTCTCTTATGCTTGATAACGTTTCACACCATCTAGATAGGTTGCTACCAATTCCAAATCTTTATCTAATACGATAAAGTCAGCGTCATAGCCTTCACGGATTTGCCCACACACATCATCAATGTGAACAGATTTTGCTGGGTTGAAGCTGGCCATCATGACTGCTTCGTGTGGAGAGGCAATGTTCCAGTCAACCACATTCTTCAAACCGTCCTTGAGTTTGAGGATAGAACCTGCCAAATTACCTGTCGATTTGAGGCGTGCAGTTCCATTTGCAACGACAACTGGGAATTCTCCCAACATATAGTCACCGTCTTCCAATCCACCAGCTGTCATACAGTCTGTGATAAGGGCAATATTTTCTGTTCCTTTTTGTTTGATAAGAATTTCGCAGGCTTTTGGATCCACGTGGTGACCATCACAGATCAACTCTGCATAGGTATGTGGTAATTGATACATGGCTCCAACCATACCCAGTTCACGGTGAGTCAACCCACGCATTCCATTGTAGGCATGTACCCAAACACTAGCTCCAGCATCGACTGCCTTTTTAGCTTCATCAAATGTTGCATCTGAGTGACCAAGAGCAACCGTCACACCTTCGCCCGTAACCGTACGAACAAAGTCTTCTACACCTTCACGCTCTGGCGCAAGGGCAATTTTATTTAGCAAACCATTTGCTGCTTTTTGCCAAGCACGAAACTCATCCATGCGAGGATCTTTCATGTAGGCAGGGTTTTGAGCCCCCTTGTATTTCTCTGTGAAATAAGGCCCTTCAAAGTAAATGCCACGAATTTTTGCTCCACTTGCTTCCTGGTAACGAGCACCGATATTTTCTGTTACCGCGAGTAATTGCTCATAAGATGAGGTCAAAGTAGTTGGCAAGAAGCTCGTTACCCCCATGCTGAGGAGTCCTTCACTCATGGTATGAAGGGTACCTTCGATGTTATTATCCATGACATCTACACCACCAAATCCATGAATGTGGGTATCCACAAGTCCTGGAGCAATGCTATAACCTGTATAGTCAATAACCTCAGCTCCTTCAGGAATCTGCTCTACATGTTTCCCAAACTTGCCGTCCACAAGTTCCAAGTAACCACCACGGCGAACTCCATGTGGGTAGAAAAACTGATCCGCTTTAATATAATTAGGCATAATGTTAACCTCCTTAAAAGATTGATTCCAAAATTTATTATGTCAATTACATTATAAACCTTTCTTTTTTATTTGTAAATGGTATAGACCTATTTTCTGGAGATATTTTAAAAGAGCTGGATTTTTCCAACTCTTCTCTTTTTAATACAAGTTATTTTGATTTAACTGGTTTATCTTGAGCTGTCTGCAAGGCTGTAGCAATGGTATCTGCATACAATTTTGCTCCTGCTTCAATAGTACTAGTGTCACTTCCGAAATGGACTTGGTCTGTTCCTGCCCAGATTTCTGGATGTTCCTTAGCAACTTGATTCCAATCAGCAATCGTGACATAAGGTGTCTTCTCTGCTAATTCTCTCATATAGGCAGCCGCCTTCTCAACGATGGCATAGGTCTCTTTTGTCTTATCTCCCTCATAAGGAGTCACCAAAACCATATGGTGTCCCTTAGGAAGATTTTTCACGATACTATCCCAATCTTCCTTGTAATTTTCAGGATTATTTACCCCTGTTGCAATGACAACCATCTTTGGTAAAAATTTATTCTGGCTATTGTTTAGCATGATTTCATTGGCAGTCTTGGTTGTTCTGCTGACCTGCGCATTAATCTGCGCTCCAGGAAGGGCTGTCTGCAGAGGTGTATTGGCCCTTAGAGCCACTGAGTCACCAATTAGCATAGTACCATCAGCAATTCCCAAACTGTTTGCATCTGCCCGTTCTGCCATCAACTTGGTCTGGGCAATATTTGTCGCGGCTTGCTTCAAGCCATTGACAGTTAAATCTGTCTCAAAAGCTCCGACTTGTGGTGCCAACAAGGTCACCGTGCAGACAATGATGGTCAAGGTTCCTGTGCTTGCTGCAAGGATTGTATGGATATAAGGCAGGGGACGAAGGGTTTGTATAATAGGTGTGTCCTTTCCTGCAATCCAAGGTTCCAACACATAAAATGATAGGCTGGCAAATCCATAAGAAAAAATCAAAGTCAGTAACACAGCAAGAAGATTTGATGTCAACTGTGAGAAAATGATGTAGAAAGGCCAATGGAAAAGATAAACCGCATAGCTAGTATCCGCTAAAAAGCTGATAATCTTTGGCTCCTGCACGTTAGGAGTCTTTTCATGTAAAACACGCGCTGCCAATATCATAGCAAGGGCTGCAAGACTGGCAAGTAAAAAGCCGATAAGATAGGCAAAAAGATAGGTGAATTTGACAAAGAAGATCAAAAGAACTAGGAAACCAAAGCCTCCTCCAAAAACTAACAGGGTCTTTCGTAAATCCCAGATTCTATCCAACTGCTTGACCAGGGAAGTCGTCTGACGAACACCTACAATCGTTGCTAAGATACTTCCCAGAAAGAATGGATAGACATGAGTTAAGCTGGAGAAATAAACAGAGGAATAAGAAGTTACTAGAAAACTACCAATAAACATGGAGAAGAAGCTGATCAAGAAAGCAGCAGCAGATAAGAGAAAGACCATTCCTCTCAACTGACCATTTGATTTAGACTGTTTGGATAAGAACCAAACTGCCAATCCCCAGAGGATATAGTAGTGCACCTCAACAGCCAAGCTCCAATTATGGACAAACAAATGAGGAATGAACTGAGATTCATAACTCCCACCTGTTAGCAGTTCATAGAAGTTGGTCATAAAGCCTAAAACACCCGCAATTTGACCACCAATTCCAGCAACATAGTCTTGGCGAACCAAGAAAGTAAAAGGCATGGTTACCAAGATCATCAAAACCACAGGTGGCACAATCCGATAAAAGCGTCTCCTAAAAAATCCTACCAAATCAATCTCATGATTTTTAGAAAATTCTTCGATGAGTAGAGCTGTAATCAGAAAGCCTGAAAATGTGAAAAAGACATCTACCCCGAAAAATCCTCCAGGAAAGATAGTCTGAAAGAAATGATACAAGAGTACCAATAGTAAACCTGTAATCCTAATCAAGGAAAACCATTTAATGCGCATACGAGTTTATTCTCCCTTTCATTATACACTTTATTCTATCAAAAAAAGAAGAAAAATCCTAAGAGAAAACTTAGGATTTTTAGCTTATATCCATTCCATTTTAGAAATTACGTCCTGACTTATTATAGCCATATTTTTCAACAAAATACTCACGAAATTCCAAAAGATTGTCATCCATGATGGCTTGTCGCACTTGCTTCATCAGGTTAAGCAAGAAGTAAAGATTGTGGTAGCTAGTCAAGCGGATACCAAAGGTTTCATCAGCCTTGAGCAGGTGACGAAGGTAGGCGCGTGTGTAGTTCTTACATGTGTAGCAATCACACTCAGGATCTAGTGGCGTAAAGTCCTCAGCAAACTGGGCATTTTTGACAACCAAACGTCCCTGACTGGTCATACAAGTCCCATTACGAGCGATACGAGTCGGCAAGACACAGTCAAACATATCCACCCCACGAATCACCCCATCGATCAAGCTATCTGGCGCTCCCACACCCATCAAATAGCGAGGTTTAGTTTCTGGCAGCAGTTGAGTTGTGAAGTCCAAGACAGCATTCATCTCTTCGTGGGTTTCTCCCACTGCCAAACCACCGATAGAGTAGCCTGGGAAATCCATGCTGACAAGGTCGTGAGCTGATTGGCGACGCAGGTCTTCAAATCCAGCCCCCTGCACAATTCCAAACAAGCCTTGGTCATGTGGACGACGATGAGCCTTCAAACCACGCTCAGCCCAACGACTGGTACGCTCGATTGATTTCTTAACGTAGTCGTAAGGTTGATAAAACTGAGGACATTCGTCAAAGGACATCATGATGTCTGAACCCAAATTATTCTGAATAGAGATGGCTTTTTCTGGCGATAGGAACATCTTAGAACCATTGAGATGGTTTTTAAAAGTTACCCCTTCTTCTGTGATATTACGGCTATCTGCTAAGGAATAAACCTGGAAACCACCACTATCCGTCAAGATTGGCTGATCCCAGTTCATGAACTTATGAAGACCGCCTGCGCGTGCGATGAGTTCATCTCCAGGACGAAGCCATAGATGATAGGTGTTTGACAGGATAATTCCCGAACCCATCTCCTTCAATTCTTCAGGCGACTGAGTTTTGACAGTGGCTTGAGTCCCAACTGGCATAAACATAGGTGTCGGGAAGGTACCGTGGGGGGTGATGATTTCTCCCAGACGAGCTCCCGTGTGTTTTTCTTTCTTAATCAAACGATATTTGATTGGTGAATCTGACATTTTTTACCTCCGAAGCTGAGAAAGACAGTCCCAGTTCATACTTTGTGCCCAAGGGCATACTGTATGATTTTATCAAAAAAAGCTGGAACTGTCACGAACTATGGTATAATAAGAGAATGAACTATCCAAAAATTGATTTAAAAACAATTCGTCAGGAGTCAAAACATTTTCAGGCTGACACCCCCCGTCTCTTTCTCCTCTATATCCTTCCCAGTATGCTGGTCATCTTATCTGGTTTTCTTAATCCCTTATCTCGGATCCACGGGACTGTTTTAGAACAGCCATTTTTCAGCATACTTGGTCAAATACTTCAAGCCTACCTCTTTCCTCTACTAGTCTCCTTTATCGGGACTATTCTTTTGACCAGTTCCGTCTATGCAACACTGACACTCATGAAAGATTCTAAAACGGAGCCATCTGTAAAAAACAGCCTAGCTCTCTTTGATGAGGAGCGCTTTTCTCAAACCTTTTTGACCCTACTTCTCAAACGTTTCTATCTCTTTTTATGGAGTATCCCTAATTTACTTGGGATTTACTTCCTCTTTTATAGTAGCTTTTTAGCCAAAAAATTCGTCACCCTACATCCTGAGTTTCCAAATCTAGATCTCTCATCAGTTGAAACCGAGCGTTTCCTCATGGTCTTTGGACTCTACTTTCTTGCAAGTCTCATCTTGATCATTGTAGGAAATATCCTCTATATTCCACAGTATTATGCCTATTCACAGGTGGAATTTCTTCTCTGTTATAGTCTAGACCTAGGACAGGCCTCACCAAGACGAATCCTAAAAACTAGCCGTTCCTTTATGAAGGGCTACAAGTTCCAGCACTTTGTCCTAGATTTACAGCTTCTTCCTTGGTACTTCCTCAATTGGATTACCTTTGGCATTGCTAGTTTTTTACTCCTACCTTATATCCAATGTACTAAAATCAGCTTTTATAGAGCAGTACTTAGAGCAGCACTTAGTAAAAAATACCAACTAAACTACCCCTGGTAGGGCTAGTTTTTCACTCCTACCCTACATTCAAATTAATAAAATGATTTTTTACCGAGCAGTATTGGCTCGAAAACGTCCAAAAGCTTGAAGGTTTTTCCCTCAAGCTTTTTTCTATCAATGAGTTTCTCCGCCTACCAACTTGAGGTCTTGATCTCCATGTTCGATAATGGCGCCGATTGCCGCTTCTATCCCTCGCCTAATATCCACTAAACTCATAGCTGGGGTAGTCGGTCGATTCACCACCTGTTCCATCATATAAGGAATATGCATAAAACCTGCCTTAACATGTGGAAATTTCTTTTCTACCAAATAGAGGGCCTGATACATCAAATGATTGCAGACAAAAGTCCCTGCAGTATTGGAAACAGAGGCCGGCAAGCCCTCTTTTTTTATAGCTTGAACCATCGCTTTAATCGGCAGACTACTAAAGTAGGCCGGAGCACCGTCTGGGCGAATGGGAAGGTCAATCGGTTGATTACCCTCATTATCAGGAATCCGTGCATCATCTTGATTAATAGCTACTCGCTCAGGTGTCAAGCTAGATCTTCCACCTGCTTGGCCAATACAAAGGACAAAATCAGGTTGATAACGACTCATCTCTTCTTCCAATACTTGAGCCGATTTGTGAAAAACTGTCGGCACTTCTAGCCAACGAACCTCAGCACCATGGATTTTAGCTGGTAAACCTTTAATGGCCTCCAAAGCTGGATTGACCTTTTCCCCTCCAAAGGGCTCAAAACCTGTCACTAATACTTTCATTTCTAACTCCTTAGAACCAATTCAATGAGACTCTTTTCTTAAAAACAAGTATAACATATTTCCCTTATTCTGGAGTGAAAAGGACTAGCGAGGATAAGACTGGCATTAAAGTTTATTTAAAGAGTAAAATACTGATCAAGGTCAAAATAGCTGGTCCGCCTTGCTTTAAAATAATTTTTTTATCTGCTGTGAGAGAGCCATAAGCCGCAGCACCAATCACAAATAAAACAAAAATAGTCACAATTTCTAAATTCTGTGAGAAATAAATCCCATACAAGAGAAAGACTCCTAGCAGAGCATTATAAATCCCTTGATTTTTAAACAATGAACTTACAGACGGACGAGCCAGTTCTTCCTTTTCCATGTTAAAGACACGACTAGTCACATCTGATTGCGTTGCAATACTTTCCAAATAAAAAATGTAAAAATGTTCCAAAGCAACAATCGTTGCTAAAATGATTGTCATAATTGACAGCTATTTCTCCTTAAATTTCTATATTTTCAATCCCCAAAACTAATTTGTTTACTAAACGGCTGAGTTCTGTTCTTTCAGACTCTTTTAAGATACTTTCCATCTCTTCCTCAACCTTGATATGTTGCAGAGGGGGATTCACCACTAACTGCTCCTTGGCATACTTTGTAGCCTCTACCAACACTTCCCGCTGATTTTTAGGATTACGATGACGATCCACCAAACCTTCCTTTTCTAAAATCTTGAAATGTCGGGTTAAAGCGGCCTGATCAATCTTCAAACGCTCCTGAACTGCTATTTGATTACAAGGGGAATGCTTCAACAAAAATAATAAAATCTGATACCGTGTCAAACTAATCCCAAGTCTTTTTTCAAACAATTGCGTACTCGCTTGCTCAGACAAACGGAGTTGATAGAGCAGATCTTGAATCTCTATCATTTCTTTTCTCTTTTTCTTTCCCTTGATTCATCAATAGTTGACTAATCAAGTATGATATAAAGTAAAATAGATTACAAGAATTATGCTTGGATTATTACAAGATGGAAACTTCCCATTTTCCATTCATATTGATACTCAATGAAAATCAAAGAGCAAACTAGGAAGCTAGCCGTAGGTTGCTCAAAGCACAGCTTTGAGGTTGCAGATAAAACTGACGTGGTTTGAAGAGATTTTCGAAGAGTATGACAAAGAAAAAAACGAACGAGACTCGCTTCCTATCACGAAAGCTAGATCTCATTCGTCAAAATGATATTACCAAGTCTGGTTTATCCATTCATTGAAACGTGAACGTGGTCATAGTGGTTTTCTGTCACGCTACCACGGTCTGGCATTGGGTTCCAAGTATTAGCTGGTCCATATTTGCTATCGAATGGAGCATAAAAACGCTGTTTCCAGACAATATAACTAATTCCACGGCTGGCCATATTTTGAATAGCGTATTCCGCAATCTTATCCCCTAGTTCTGAACCTTCTGGTACCATAAAGTCGATAGCCAAACCTTTTCCGTGATCACCGCTGTCTCCTGGACGGTAACCACTAAAGGATGTGATGCCAAACAAGTTGGCAATTTCTTCTTTAAAGGCAGCTGTTTGTGGTTGAAGGCCTGCATTTTCAGATTTTGCTACCGCAAGTCCAGCATAATCGGGCGCAGCTGGAGCTGCGTAAGTTGTTGAAACTGTTTTCTTCTCTTCTGGTTGATAAGTAGAAACTGCTGGTGTAGCTTCATTTGATGAGGCTTCTTTTGCTTCTTCTGAACTTGTTGCAGTTGTTTCAGGCGCTTTTTCTTCTACTGGTGTTGTAGTTGCTTCCACTGCTAACTCGATTTGAGGGCTTTCTTGTGTTTCCTGCTTCTCAGCTGGAGTCGTTGCCTGAGGAGCTGCTTCTGCAACTGCATTGCTTGTTTCGGTTGTTTGCCCCTCTGAAACAGAAGTTCCTGTAGAAGGCGCGACTTCTTCTGAAGCAGTCACTGTCTCTGTAACTTCTGAACTTGTTGCTACTTCTTTTGTACTTGTAGTTTCTACTTCTTTTGGAGCTTCTGCAATTGGTTGAGAAAGATCTGCAACTTGAACAGTTTGATCATCTACGGTCACTTGATTGGTTGTCAAATCTGCTGTCGCAGTTGTCACTTCTTCACTAGAGTCTGCTTGAGGAGTTTGGATTTCAACTTCCGTTACCTCTTCTGCTTCATTGACGGTCGTTGTCAAAACAGTTTCTGGGAAAATCAAGTCCATATTCGTGATTTTATTCAAATTCGCAAGAACTGTGACATCTACACCCAAGGCTTCTGCAATAGTGCTCAAGGTATCACCATACTGAACGGTATAACTTGTTTTGTTGTCCGTTTTAGTCAAATCGTTTTGGATTTGCTCAACACTACGTGCAGTCCAAAGAACTTCTTCTGCTTGAGTTGCCAATACTGGGGCAAAAGACAAGGCTACTGTTGAGGCTAATAATATTCTTTTCTTCATTCTTTCAAATTCCTTTCAAATGAGTACCTGTCTATCATAACACAAAAAATGCAGAAAAAAAGCCCTCTTGGGCCTATTTAACAGAACTGTCTATTCCTTGTAACAAACTCGGTTACTTGAAATAGTTTGTTAGGTCTCTGTCACAAAACTGACACAATCTTTTTATCGCTCAGCCTTAAAAAAACGGGAAATGTCTGCTAACGCTTGAATCCTGTGATTTCCTTCATAAGTCGACTCTAAAAAGTTGATACTTTGAATCCCACTATTCTGGGCAAATTCCACATCCAGAGTCCGATCCCCTATATAATAAGTATTATCATGATTCAACTGATACTTGTCTATCAGATAGTTAGCCGCTTCTGGACTTGGCTTCCGCGCAAAGCCACTCTGACTGGTTAAAATCTCTGTAAAATGAGATTCCAAACCCAAGTCTCTGAGAATGGTAAAAGCATTGTCTCCCTTATGAGTGTAAACAAATTGCTGAATCCCCGTTTCTTTCGCCCAAGCTAACACTTCACGCGCACCTGGCATCAAAACTACCTGGGCATTTTTTTCAGCCAGACTCTGGGCACGCACTTGATTTAGCACTTCCACATCTATCTTTCGCTCTTCTGCCACCTGCATAAGTAAATCCTGCACAGAAAACTTGAGGATAAACTCTCTCACCTGCTCCTTATCATAAGGAATAGAAAACTGACCAAAAGTTTCCTCAATCCCTGACAAAATCGCTTCATAAGAGTCCAATAAAGTCCCATCTAAATCCCAAATAAAAGCTGTTTTTTGCATTTCCTATCCTTTCAAGCTCATATAACGCTGGTAACGGTAACGTAGAAATAACCAACGAAAACCATTATCCAAAAGGGTTCCGGCCCAAATACCAGGCAAGCCCCAACCAAGCACAATCCCCATCAGATATCCTGTTCCAATGCGGATACACCACATTCCTATACTTGTCGCATAAAAGGGAAGCCGAGCATTGCCCAAACCCTGCCAGACTGCTGTATAGATGACTGTTCCTATCGTCATAGGAGTACCAAGTAGTGAAAACAGTGTCACTAGCACACTAGCCTCCACCGCTAGAGAATCATTCGTATAGAGATGAGTCAGTGGTATGCCCAAGGCATAGACACTAAGCGTCAAGGGCAACATGAGAAGCAGAGAAAGCCAAAAGGTTTGCTTGCTCAAACTAGCTACTCTTTCCCAATTATCCTCTCCAACTGCTCGGGCCACCAGCATGACCGTTGCCGTAGCTACGCCAAAGGCAGGCATGTAGTTAAACTGGGTCAAGACTTCTCCAACTGCATTCCCAGCAACTGCCTCCGTTCCAAAAGAAACGACCAAGGCAATGATCACGACATCACCAGCCCGCATCATAAGCCGCTCTCCAGCTGCTGGCAAAGCTAAGGTCAATAGTTCCTTATCTAAACCAAAAGTCGGTTTCTCAAAAGGCAACTTTAATTGCGACCATAAAATCACAAGACCTACCAAGCGAGACAGAATTGTCCCCCAAGCAACACCAGCTATCCCCATATCCAGAACAAAAATAGCTAGACTTGAAAAAAGAATATTCAAGGCATTGGATAAAAGACTCACATAGAGGGGCAAACGTGGATTATGCGTTGCACGAATCAAAGCTCCCAGACTAGTCATTAAACCTAAGAGAACAATCGATCCGCCCACCAAGGATAGGTAGAGTCCTCCACTCTCAGCTACATCTCTCTCCGTCCCCAAAAGTCCTATTATCTCTTGCCCAGCGAAGATGGACAAAGCTCCTAAAAGGAAACTTAATAGTAAGGTAATCTTCAAGGACTCGGTCACATGGTAGGCTAGCATAAATTGATTCTTCTGCCCCAAATTTTTTGAAATAACACTGGAAATAGCAGCTCCCAGAGCGATGAAAATCGCCTGGTAAATCGTGATAATATTGCCAGCTACTGATACACCTGAAATAGCTATCAAGCCCAAGTGGGCTACCAAGTAACTATCCACCATCCCCATGAGCATCTGCAAAAAGTTTTCGCCCATAGCTGGCAAGGCAATATTAAGAATGTCTTTATTTTTCTTAAACAATCCTTCCTCCTGATGAAAAGAAACTCAGTTGGTTTCCCAACCGAGTTTAATCCCCCTGTCTTAAAGTCCTAGATAAGCCTCAACCGCTGCTTGCATGTCAGCAGCTGCCACTGTTGTCTTGTGACGAACAGGAGCTGTTTCAAGCCCATCAACGGCTGCTGGCACTGCCACTCCTGAAATATCATGTAATTGAGCCAAGGCTTCAAAGTCAGACAAACCAACTTTCCCTGTTACAGCTTCTACTGCAACTACTGGGAACTTGTATGGACTAGCTGTCGATGCAATCACTGTCTTAGTCGCATCGCCAGTAGCAGATTGGTATTTCTTATAAACTGCTGAGGCAACCGCCGTATGTGGATCCTCGATATAAGAATCTGACTCATAAACACGCTTGATTTCTGCCGCTGTTTCTTCCTCAGTCGCATACTCTGCTGCAAAGAGATTAAGAATCTCTGCATCAAAGTCTGTCAACTCATATTGTCCTTGCTCGTTCAAGGCATTCATGAGTTCAGCTGTTTTAACCGCATTATTATCCAAAAGATGGAAAATCAAACGCTCCAAGTTTGAAGATACCAAAATATCCATAGATGGACTAGTTGTTACCTTAAACTCACGCTTCTTGTCGTAAACACGTGTCTTGAAGAAGTCTGTCAAAACATTGTTGTCATTTGAAGCACAGATCAATTTACCAACTGGTAAGCCGATTTGTTTGGCATAAAAGGCAGCCAAGATATTTCCAAAGTTTCCTGTCGGTACCGTGAAGTTAACCTTTTCACCAGCTACAATCTCACCAGTTTTAACAAGCTGAGCGTAGGCATAAACATAGTAGACAATTTGTGGCACCAAACGGCCAATATTCATAGAGTTAGCCGATGAAAATTGCAACTTGTTGGCTGCCAACTTCTCACGAAGAGCCACATCGTTAAACATATGCTTCACATTAGTTTGGGCATCATCAAAGTTACCATCAATAGCGATAACATGAGTATTGTCGCCAATCTGAGTGGTCATTTGCAACTCTTGTACCTTACTGACACCATCCTTTGGATAAAAGACGATAATCTCAGTACCAGGAACATCCGCAAACCCTGCCATAGCAGCTTTCCCAGTATCACCAGATGTCGCTGTTAAGATGACAATCTTGTTCTCTAAACCATGCTTCTTAGCAGCTGTTGTCATAAAGTATGGCAAAATAGACAAGGCCATATCCTTAAAGGCAATTGTTGAACCATGGAACAATTCCAAGTTATATTGTCCGTCTAATTTCACCAATGGTGCGATAGCTGGAGTATCAAACTTGCTATCGTAGGCATTGTTGATACAGTAGTCCAACTCTTCAGCTGTAAAGTCATCTAAAAATGCTGACAAAACAAGCTTAGCAACTTCCTGATAAGAAGCATCTTTCAATTTGTCAAAGTCCAAATCTATCTTTGGATAAGTAAGCGGTGTAAACAAACCACCGTCCGTCGCCAAACCTTGCAAAATGGCTTGGCTAGCAGTTACTGTATTTTTCGCATCACGCGTTGATTGATAAACTAATGTCATTACTCTCTATCCTTTATCTATAGTCTCTACCATTATATCATGATTTTTCAGAAAATTCTCCCTTTATAAGAGAATTTATAGGCCCAATTCTTCTCTCAAAGGCTGTAAATAGATCGTTTCTTGCTTATTTCTCATCTCCAGTCCTTCCTCAGCTAGAAGGAGTAAGTCTTTGGAAAATTCAATAATCGCAGTTTCTTCCTCAGCTATAAGATTTTTTTTAGAAAATTGCCGTCTTAAAAACTTATAATTTCGTCCAAATTCTTTAAAGAAAGGTGCTACTTCTAAGTAAGCTACTAACTTATCTAAATTAACCAACAATCCCAAGTGAAAAGCTGCTGAAGCGAAGGTTCTATCTAGAGGTTGAGTACACACACTACGAAACTCAACTGTTCCGCGAGTCGTTAAGTCTTGGTACTGATAACTACGATGAGTTTCAAAATCTTTCTCTTGAGGGTAAATAAGAACCTCATCCCCATTAAGATCAAATGCTTGGATTTCAGGTGTAGCCAAATAGTCCCTAGCCTGAATCGGATAAAAATAATAGGTTTGTCCATCACGTTCCGCAGTAAAAATTGCAGAATGATCTAGATAATCAAAAAAATCATCCTCATCTTTAAAGAGTCTAGCATTGACCCCGACATTTTCTGGATAGATACCATGCATCGATTCTTCCCAGAAAATATCCCTTGCAATTTTCGTATCCCAATCCTCACCTGAAAACTCAGAATTGGCAAATAAATACGCCTTAACTGCTTCAATTTGGGTAAAAGCATTAATCACCCGTAAGTAGTTAGACTTTGAAACATCCAGCTGAACCTGACTCCCACAGATAAAAGCACCATATTCAGGGAAATGATGTAAGTCTGACTCAGTCACATTGCAACTCAAATTCAAATAATCCATCAACATCTGATAACGTGGATAAGCAACTGGACAATTCTTATTTTTATCCCAGTTAGGATGAATGCCACAGCCAACAATAGCATGATTTGATTCAGCTAACTTTTTCTGAATCACATCCATATAATTGTTAAAACGATTTTCGACCTCTTGAATCGTTTCAGCCTTGCCAAATGCAAACTCAATCGTAGTATAGGAAACTTCAAATAAAATAGCATCCTGACTTACTGGATCTACTAACTGGATAGGATACCCAAAATCATCAACCTTTTCTACAGTTAAATCCAAATCAGAAACTAGATATCCAAATAAATGCTTGATAACTTCAACATCTGTAGCATTTCCTTCCAAGTTTACCACAGGATATTCCAGCTCAATCCCGACAAACAATTCAGGATTTTCTTTAATATTTTTCAAATACCGATGTTTTAATAAATCGATAGAACGAGACATACTTCCCTACACTTTCATAATCTAAATAAAATTTGAATAACTATTATTATACCAAAAATAATATAAAAAAGGAACGAAGATTTA
>OIEJ01000187.1_pt1 | contig 35729 bp, 39 predicted proteins | sample 1581791 | NCBI WGS metagenome assembly OIEJ01 (sample SAMN03281019, study PRJEB24777) | human gut metagenome | isolation source: fecal sample PR141 from 1 month old male Chinese infant, vaginal delivered... | place: Singapore | collected 2005-11-08 | reverse complement strand
TAGTAGAGCCCACTCAACCACTGCGTCTTGCTCGACAATCCAAAAACAAGAAGAGGCTAGGACTTTTGTCCCAGCCTTCTCAGAAACCATGAGGGTATATTATCTTTTTAAACGTTTAGCACCTTATCCAAGAATTCTTTCAAACGTGGGTGTTGGGGGTTATCGAAAATTTGGTCTGGTTTGCCGTCTTCGAGGAATTCACCATCTGCGGTGAAGATGACGCGGTTGGCTACTTGGCGGGCAAATCCCATCTCGTGGGTGACGATAATCATGGTCATCCCTTGCTTGGCCAAGTCCTTCATAACGTTCAAGACATCTCCAACCATCTCAGGGTCAAGGGCAGAAGTCGGTTCGTCAAAGAGCATAATATCTGGATTCATGGCAAGTCCACGGGCAATGGCCACACGTTGTTTTTGACCACCGGAAAGGCTATCAGGATTGACGTCAGCTTTATCAGCCAGTCCAACCTTTTCCAAGAGTTCCATTGCTAGTTCTCTAGCTTCTTCGCGAGTCATCAGTTTGTGCTCTACTGGCGCAAACATAATGTTTTCTAGGACGCTCATGTGAGGGAAGAGGTTGAAGTGTTGGAAAACCATCCCAATATTTTCACGGACCAAATCAACATTGGTTTTTGGATCGGTTAGATCATATCCATTTACGGTAATTTGACCTTTTGTAACTTCTTCGAGGAGATTGAGACTCCGAAGGAAGGTCGATTTACCAGAACCGGACGGTCCAATAATACAGACCACATCCCCTTCGTAGAATTTCGCGGAGATTCCTTTTAAGACCTCATTTTCACCATAGTATTTGTGGAGGTCATGGACATCAATTTTTAATTTAGTCATTAGTTAACCTTCTTTTCTAATTTTTTTGCAAATCGTGTTAGCAAGGTGATAATCACGAGGTAGAAAACGGCAAGGATCGCATACATCTTGAAACTTTGGTAGTTTCGAGCAATGATGATCTTACCAGTTTGGAAGAGTTCGACCAATCCGATTGCAGAAACGATCGTCGTATCTTTCAGGGCAATGACGAATTGGTTTACAAAGTTTGGAAGCATGAGTTTGGTTGCTTGTGGCAAGATGATCTTACGCATGGTCTTGCCATAAGAGATTCCAAGGCTTCGGCTGGCTTCCATCTGTCCAATCGGTACAGCTTGAATCCCCCCACGGACAATTTCTGCGATATAAGCAGCAGCATTGAGGGAGAGGGCAATGGTACCTGCGACAAAGTCGTTGATTGGGGATTGGTGACCTGTGACAGATTCAATCAAGTTTGGAATTCCCCAGAAGATGAAGGCCGCAAGGATCATGAGTGGGATCCCACGAATAACATCGACAAAGATTTCTGCTATCCAGCGGAGCCATTTATAAGGGCTAACACTAAACATCCCAAAGATAACACCGATCACCATAGCAATCGCGAAAGAGAGAAGTGCAAGGGCAAGGGTTACACCCAAACCACTTAGCAATTGTTTGTAGTTGTTTTGGAGCAAGCCCCAGATGGTTGTTTCATCTACGGCTGTACTTGAAGTACTTGATTTGCTATCTGATTTAAGGTATTTATCGAGGATCTTTTGGTATTGGCCATTTTTCTTTAAGTTCGCAAGACCGTTATTGAACATTTCGATCAATTCAGGATTTTCACCTTTTTTAACGGCAAATGCTAGTTGACCACTTGGAGTTCCTTCGATAGGTGTTTTGAATTTACGCCCTTGTTTAATAGCGTATTTGATAACCGGTTCGTCATCCATAATCGCAGCGACAGAACCAGAATTCAAGCTGTCATACATAGAAGCCCCATCAGAGAAAGTTTTGATCTTGTAACCATATTTCTTTTGGTTTTCTTCAAGGAAGGTCTGCGATGCAGTTCCGTTTTTAACACCGACCGTCTTACCTTTTAAGTCATCGTAAGAATCAATCTTGCTATCCTTTTGGACTGCAAGAATAGAGTTAGCAGTATAATATGGTTCAGAAAAATCAAATGTTTCTTTCCGAGCATCGGTCACGGTCATCCCTGCGATCATTCCTTGCGCATGACCAGATTGGACATCACTGACCGCAGCGTCAAATCCAGGGTTATCAATTTCAATGGTAAATCCTTGGTCTTTGGCAATGGCCTTGATCAAATCCATATCGATCCCTGTATACTTATTTTTCCCATTCTGGAAAACGAATGGTGCAAAGGAAGAATCACTTGAGATACTGTATTTTGGTTTTTTAGGGGTCGCTTTTTGACCAGCAGGAGTAGTGGTTTCTGGAACAGCACTGTTAGCAGTTGATTGGCTTTCCCCTGTCCATTTCTTGATGATCTTATCAAGTGTTCCATCAGCTTTCATTTGGGAGAGGGCCTTGTTAAATTCAGTGATCAACTTTTCATGCTTCCCACCTTTTTTAACACCAAAGGCAAAGCCACCGACTGCTTCTCCATCCATATTGATCGCTAGGTCCTGACCCTTTTGGATGGCATATTGAATAACAGGTTGGTCATCCATGACCGCATCAACCGCACCAGCTGATAAACTGTTGTACATGAGATCGCCAGTATCAAAAGTCTTGATCTTGTAGCCGTATTTGTCCTTGTTTTTATCGAGGAAACGTTGGGCTGCAGTTCCGTTTTTGACACCGACTTTCTTTCCTTTTAATTGGTTGTACTTCGTGATTTTGTCAGCTTTCTTCGTCGCAATGACAACCTTTGTATCGTAGTAAGTATCAGACATGGTGAAGACTTTTTCACGTTCAGTTGTTTTGGTCATTCCGGCCATAATGGCATCCGCTTGACCAGCTTGAACAGCATTGACTGCAGCATCAAATCCAGGGAAGGATTTATCTAAATCCCAGCCATTGATTTCAGCGACTTTGTCCAAGATTTCTACGTCAATTCCTTTATAGGTTTGATCTGAATCCTTAAATTCAAATGGTGCATAAGCTGTGTCGAAAACGACCTTGATCGTCTCAGCATGAGCATGACCAGCGAATGCAACCAATGGAAATAAGAAAAGCAAATAGGCTAGTAATTTTTTCTTCATTTCTGTCTCCTTTTTCTTCATTTCTCTTTGGGTGTTTGACCCATGAGTGGATCGACCAAAGGATGGCCTAAAAAATAAATCATTCATACCAAAACGAGTATGAATGGTTTTATGTTTTTCTACAAAAGCTATTATATCAGAAAATAGTTTGATTTGCAAGAAAAATAGAGTTTTCATGTTAGGTTTTCTAACATGAAACGATATTGCAGCTCTGGATTTTCTTTGTTACAATGGACCTATTAGATAAATGGAGGTTGATCATGAAGAAAGGAAAGATCATTCAGGATATAAAAACAAACACATCTATGCCAGTTCTTATTTCTACACTATTCTATGTATTTTTAGCCTCCTTCTTTATAGAAGGGGGACTATGGCTTAGTAGTGAATTGGTGGGACCATTTTCCTTAGTGATAGGTTTTCTGGCGGAGTTCTTTTCACCAGGAAATGGGACAGCAAGTATTCAAGAATTTTTCTACCATTATCTTCTCTATTATGAGCTTTTCAGTTTTGTAATCATTCTGTTCCTCTTTATTTTTTGGGTAAAGGTCATAGAGAAGAATGCATTATCAAGCTTAGGCTTTGTAAAAAGGAATTGGCTTAAGTATCTAGGTTGGGGTATCTTGCTTTCCCTTCTTCAAATGGGTGTGATCGCCCTTGTCTACCAAGTAAGTGGAATCGGGTCTTTTGAGCTTAATGAATTAAGTTTAGAACCCATCCTCTTTATTCTAGGTTTATTCCCATTTTGGCTTCTGCAAGGGGGGACGGAAGAAGTAGCGACGCGAGGTTGGCTTCTGACTCGGATTGCTGCAAGAACTAATCTGCCTTTAGCGATCGCGATTTCTAGTAGTCTCTTTGGCATTCTGCATATGGGAAATGCCGGAGTCACCTTCTTATCCGTTCTGAATATCATCCTCGATGGAGTGCTGGCTGGTCTGCTTTTTATCTATACGGATAGTATCTGGCTAGTGGTTGCCCAACACGGTACTTGGAACTATGTACAAGGAAATCTCCTTGGTTTTCAAGTCAGTGGCACAGGCGCAGATGCGTCTATCTTTAGTTTTACCATGGGAGATGGACCTGACTGGTTGACCGGAGGGGCATTTGGAGCAGAAGGATCAATCATCACCACCCTAGTTCTTCTTGTATCCCTAGTGATTGTCTATCGCTTAGGGGAGAGAAGAGAAAGAGTTGTTACTGAACAAGTGTGAAATCACTAAAAGGAAATAATGATGAATAAAGAGACAGGTTCTTGAGCCTGTCTTTTTTCTGTACCAGGATCCTCTCTTCAAAAGTCAGAGAAATATCCTTCATTGTGGTAAAATAAGAAGAACTAGTTGAAAGGAGAAAAAGATGATTGTTAAGTTTGACAGAGGCTTGCTTAAAGTTCAAATTGCATTGGGCCTGTTTTTTTCTCTCGTTCCATTGTGCTTGATTATTTCTTCCCTTTTAAATGATTCTTTGTATGAGGATTATTTTGGTAAGCTCTTTGTCCTTTTCTTTCTTTTGTTTCCACTATATTTCGGTATTTATGCGGTAGATGGTATGATGAATCTTAGAAAAACAAAGAAATTAATAGAAGTAAATGAGCAAACCTTCACCTATTATGGGAAACTTTTTGGACGAAAAACCTTTGAAATCCCCTTATCTGACATCGACCTTGTCATGAAAGATTGGTCAAGTCACATAGCCGATATCAAGCGTTCATCATCCTTTCTTTATTTTTTGAAACGGATTGAATACTTTTTTGACTACCAATCCGAATTGGATGATAAAAAAAGATACCGGGTTCTGATGATACTATTCAAAGATAGTGAGACGGCCATCAAATTTGATAAAAAACTTGGTTTTCAGTTGCCAAAGAAAAGAAAATATGTTGCAAAGAACCAAATCATACGAATTCGCGTGGATAGAGGAGAGGTTTTCTCAGACCAAGAAATGAATGACTATATAAACGAAAGGAACGGTCATGATAGATAGAAAAGTAAATAACAAATTTAAACTCGTCTCCAAATACCAACCCTCTGGGGATCAACCGCAGGCCATTGAGCAGTTAGTGGATAACATCGAGGGTGGTGAGAAGGCGCAAATCCTAATGGGAGCGACTGGTACAGGGAAAACTTACACCATGAGTCAAGTGATTGCGCAAGTTAATAAGCCAACCCTGGTCATCGCCCACAATAAAACTTTAGCGGGGCAGCTTTATGGGGAGTTCAAGGAATTTTTCCCAGAGAATGCTGTCGAGTACTTCGTATCTTACTACGATTACTACCAGCCAGAAGCCTATGTGCCATCGAGCGACACCTATATCGAAAAAGATAGCTCGGTCAATGATGAGATTGACAAGCTTCGTCACTCCGCAACCTCAGCCCTCTTAGAGCGCAATGACGTCATTGTCGTCGCGTCTGTTTCCTGTATCTATGGATTGGGTTCGCCTAAGGAATACGCGGATAGCGTAGTGAGCCTGCGTCCTGGTCTGGAGATTTCTCGTGATAAATTGCTGAACGACTTGGTGGACATCCAGTTTGAACGCAATGACATCGACTTTCAACGGGGGAAATTCCGTGTTCGGGGGGATGTGGTCGAGATTTTCCCAGCTTCGCGTGATGAGCATGCCTTTCGAGTCGAGTTTTTCGGGGATGAGATTGAGCGGATTCGTGAGATTGAAGCTTTGACCGGCCAGGTTCTAGGAGATGTGGACCACTTAGCTATCTTCCCAGCGACTCACTTCGTGACCAATGACGACCATATGGAAGCGGCCATTGCCAAGATTCAGGCTGAGATGGAAGAGCAGTTGAAGGTCTTTGAAAAAGAAGGCAAGCTCTTAGAAGCCCAACGCCTGAAACAACGGACCGAGTATGACATCGAAATGTTGCGAGAGATGGGCTACACCAATGGGGTGGAAAACTACTCCCGTCACATGGACGGACGGAGTGAGGGAGAGCCTCCTTACACCCTCCTTGACTTCTTCCCAGAAGATTTCCTCATCATGATCGATGAAAGTCACATGACCATGGGCCAAATCAAGGGCATGTACAATGGAGACCGCTCACGCAAGGAGATGTTGGTCAACTATGGTTTCCGTTTGCCATCTGCCTTGGACAACCGGCCACTGCGTCGAGAGGAATTTGAAAGCCATGTACACCAGATTGTCTATGTGTCTGCGACACCAGGTGACTATGAGATGGAACAAACCGATACAGTGATCGAGCAGATTATTCGTCCGACTGGTCTTCTGGATCCAGAAGTAGAAGTACGCCCTACCATGGGACAAATGGACGATCTCTTGGGTGAGATCAATGCGCGTGTAGAACGTGGAGAGCGGACCTTTGTTACGACCCTGACCAAGAAGATGGCTGAAGACTTGACCGACTACTTTAAAGAAATGGGTGTCAAGGTCAAATACATGCACTCGGACATTAAGACCTTGGAGCGGACGGAAATCATCCGTGATTTGCGTTTGGGCGTCTTTGATGTCTTGGTCGGGATCAACCTTCTTCGGGAAGGGATTGACGTACCGGAAGTGAGTCTAGTGGCTATTCTTGATGCAGATAAAGAAGGCTTCCTCCGTAATGAACGGGGCCTGATCCAAACCATCGGTCGTGCAGCCCGTAATAGTGAGGGTCACGTCATCATGTATGCAGATACTATGACCCAGTCTATGCAAAAAGCCATCGATGAAACGGCCCGTCGTCGTCAGATTCAGATGGCCTATAATGAAGAGCATGGCATTGTGCCACAAACCATTAAGAAGGAAATCCGAGATCTTATTTCTGTTACTAAGGCGGTGAGCAAGGAAGAGGACAAGGAAGTGGATATCACCAGCCTCAACCGCCAAGAGCGCAAAGAATTGGTCAAGAAACTGCAAGGTCAAATGCAAGAAGCCGTCGAAGTGCTTGATTTCGAATTGGCAGCACAGATCCGCGATATGATGTTGGAAGTCAAGGCCTTGGATTAGAAAGGATAAAGCGAATGAAGATTATCATTAAAACAATGGAAACTCCTGAAGAGATAGAAGGAAAATCTCTCGTTCATTGGCAAACGTGGAGAGAGGCTTATGACGATCTTTTACCCGCGGATTTTCAGGAGACGATAACATTAGAAAAATGTCGATTCTTTAGTCAAAAATATCCAGAAAATACCATGATTGCGATGGATGGAAAGAAGGTCGTTGGATTTATCAGCTATGGAAATTACCGTGATGAGACCATTAAAGCTGGTGAAATCATTGCCTTATATGTTTTAAAAGATTACTATGGAAAAGGTGTGAGTAAACAGTTAATGCATGCTGCATTTGTTGCTCTTGATCAATTCTCTGAAATTTATTTATGGGTATTGAAAGATAATAAGCGAGCCATTGCTTTCTATCAAAAAATGGGTTTTACTTTTGATGGCCAAGAACAAATACTTGAACTTGGAAAACCTGTTAAGGAATTGCGGATGATATGTTCTTCAAATAAAAATTCCTAAAGGACGTATCTATCTATCTTTAAACCATTATCAATTAATCAAGTAAAAAAATAAAAGAGATAGAATGAACCAAAGAGATGAAGGAGAAGACGAATGAAGATTCTAGTCGTCAATGGGCATCCGGATAAGGAAAGTTACTGTCAGGCTATTTTTCAAACGATTGTCGAAAATATTGACTCAAATCGCCACGAGCTTGAAGTCATCAGTCTTAATGAAGAAGACTTTGATCCAGTTCTTCGCTACGGTTATCGAAAGCGGATGGAAGAAGATCCATTTATCCTTCGTTCTCAAGAATGGATCCAGTGGGCGGATCACCTGATCTTTGTCTATCCCATCTGGTGGAGTAGTATGCCTAGCCTTATGAAGGGCTGGATCGATCGGGTCTTTACACCGGGAATTGCCTACTCGGCTAATAATCAGGGAAGTTTTATCTGGAATTACCTTAGAGGCAAACAATTTAAGAAGTTGCTTAAAGGCAAAACAGCTAGTATTTATGCAACCTCCATGGCGCCTACTTGGTGGTACAAGATTTTTTCAGGTCCTCTTAACATTCCTGATAGTTATGGCATCTCTGTCTTGAAGAATGCCGTCTTGAACCACTGTGGGATTAAAACCAAGCGCGTCTGCATCTTAGGAGAAGTCGGCCGCGATGTGAATACCGCTAGCATACGGGAACAGCATCTCCAAAAGGTAGCAGCAGAAGTGAAGAAGCTCTGATACTGTCCTTGTCATTATTGGACATTTCCAGGCAAGCGGTTGTATTCTTAACGGATGTTGGATAAAATAGAATTAAAATCCATGGGAAATAGGGGAAATAAATATGTTGCTGTTTATGTATATGATCTATGTCATCTATTTCATTTCAAAACTGAAAAAAGAAGATAAAAGGGTCTCTCTTTTTACGAAGATTGTTGTTTCTGGTTTATTGGTTTTATCATTGATTAAGATCTATTTCGGCATAGTGGCATTTATATTTTCCCCTTTACCACTAATTGGTTCAATAGTTTCTTTTGCTCTTGGCGGTATGAGATTGGTTCTTAAAATAGTTATAGCACTTAGCTTACTTTTATTATCACTCAGTCTATTCTTAGACAGCAAAAAAAGTGATCCGGATACGCCCCTTATAGAACATTGGCTCCGGTTAGGTTATCATATTCTATTGATGTTACTTTAGGAGATCCAGTTTAAACCAATTACTAAGAAAGGGAGATCAACATGAGAAAGTATCGGCACCTGTTTCGAATCTTGTATCTGATTTTGTTGCTTTTTGTTTTTGTCAACTTACTTTTGGGCTTCTATGGTTACGCCTTTACGCCGCTCCTCTGGAATCCCTGGTTGTATCTAGGAGCTGTGACTATTCTATGTCACATCTGGTATCGCTTCTATCGAAATCATGCTCCAAATTGGAAGAATCTTGTTAGTGTTCTTTTGAGTCTCTTTGCTATGGCGATTCTGGTATTTTTCATTGAGTTGTTCTTTAGCTTCGATGGCCACGGTTCGGTAACGATTCACTCGGAATATTATATAAAGGAGAAAACAATTGTCTTTCAGAGAGGCTCTCTTTTGGATGCCTGTGATGAATACCATGAGCTGGTAAATCCCTTTGTGATGAAAAAAGAGATAAAGAAAAAAGTTTATATTGATTAAGCTGGAAACTAGCTATAGTTCCACCAATGATGAGAAAGGAGAAACAATTTTGTTGAAACGATGGAATTTGTTTAGTATTGTTTACGTTATTTTCTTGATCTTCGTTCTTGCACAGATCATTTTAGGGCAGTTCGGTTTATCTTTTACACCTTTCTTGTGGAATACCTGGGCTTTTTTCCTTGCTATGACTTTGTGGGTTCATTTTTGGTATCGATATTATAAAAATTCTTCGGAAAAGAAAAGTCGGTTTGTTTTAGAGATCCTGAGTGCTCTTTTCGTCTTTTGTGCTTGGTTTTTGACACTTTTATCTTTTTCTTTTATAGAAGATTCACGCGTCCCCATTACAATAGACTCCGAAATTGAATCCAATCAGATTGTTATTACCAGAGGCTCTTTGCTCCATGGTTATCATGAGTATCATGACTTAGTAAATCCCTGGATTATGAAGGCTGAAGTAAAGTATAAAAGAGAATATTAAAAATTAGAAAGAGAAACAAATGTCACGCGCAACATCTACCATTTTAACAAACCTATGTCTGATTGAAGACACTTCAACGAATAAAGTAGTCCTCCAATACCGGTCACCAGAGCGTTACAAGAAATGGTCTGGCTATGCCTTTCCTGGAGGCCATATCGAAGAAGGAGAAAGTATTGCTGAATCCGTCATTCGTGAAGTTTACGAAGAGACAGGTCTTACGATTACAGCTCCTAAACTCGTCGCAGTTAAAGACTGGGAGCCAGATGAGGGAGGCCGCTATATTGTCTTTTGCTACAAGGCAACAAGATTCTCAGGTAAGCTCAGATCATCTGAAGAAGGAGAAGTTTCTTGGGTTGAGAAGGACCAATTAGAAAAGTTGGACTTGTCCTACGACATGCTTCCTCTGCTGGAAGTGATGGAAGACCCGGACTTGTCTGAGTTCTATTATCGCAGACGGACAGACGATGATTGGGAAATATTAAGATTTTAAGTAAAGGGGCTAGAGGCATCTAGTTCTTTTTTATCTTCAAAGATAAAATGTTGCCTAAAGCATTGAGAATGTTCCATTAGTGCTTGAATCTGCTTTAAAAAAGTACTATAGTATAAGCATAAAATACAATTGTAATCTTTCATACTGTGAATAGAAAGAAGGCAAGATATGAAATTACAATTTAGAATCCTTATAGGAATTTGCTTCTTGATCGGTGCCTTAGTCTTTGCCTTTCAAAAGGAATGGTTATACGCTTTGCTGTTGCTTTTAGTTGGGGCTTCCTATCTTTATAAAGGAGTGCGTCGATGAAGAGTGAGTGTTTAAACATTAAGTGGCTAAATGTTTGGTATAAAAAAGACAAGCCTGTTATAAAAGACACGAATTTGTTTGTACCCAATCATTCTGTAGTAGGATTGATTGGTCGAAATGGAGCTGGGAAGACAACCTTGCTAAAAGCTTTAAGTAGTGTTTTTGATCATCGGCAGTATGCAGTTGAGACTGTTACTATAGAAGATAAGGTAACCTCTTTTCATACGAATTTCTATAAGAGCCGTACCTATACAGTTTTTACTGAAAACAATAGTTTTTTAAACTGGGATTTTGTTCATTATTTTAATTTTGTCTGTCGTTTGTATCATCGAAAGAGAGATGAAAAGGTATTGCAGGACCTGATCTCAGGTTTTCATTTTGAAGAATTTCTCAACACTGATATCGGTTGTTTGTCAACGGGAAACAAGAAGAAAGTCTTCTTGATCACAGCTTTTTATCTCAAACCAGCTCTCCTTATATTGGACGAACCATTTGATGGCCTAGATTTTGATGCGACAGAATTTCTATATGGTTTGCTATTGCAGTATAAAGAAGAAGGCTCTATTCTGATGAGTTCGCATATCGCGGAGAGTATCGTTCGAGTCTGTGATACAGCTTATACTATTGAAGATGGTCACCTAGACGCGATCGAATCAAATTTAGAAGATTGGTTTCATGACGTCAATCGTCAGAGGGGGTAGAGCATGCTACTAGCAATTTTTAGAGATTTGGTGTCCAAAAATCGGCTCATCTTGTTCTTGACTTCCTTAGCCTTTGCTCTTTATTACCATCTTGTTGGGGCCAAATTTTCTACGAGCTTTCAAGTCTTATTGATCAGTACGTTTATTGTCACTGCTCTATCAACCTTTCAATTGTTGTATTCCTACTTTTCGATGGACAGGGTCCAGGCCTATTACCAGCTTCCGTTGTCTCTCAATCGTTTCAAAGGTTCTTTTCTGACGGTAACCTTTCTTTTCAATTTGTTAGAGCGCGTGCTGTTATTAATCCTCTTTTTGGGAGTCAAGTTAGACCTGCCACAATCCTTTAAGCTTGTCCTCCTATCTTTACTGGTGGTATTGAGTGTGTTTTATGTCTTTATCCGGTTCAATACGCGGCCCAGTTTTCTAGGAGGGGTGCTCATTTTTGTAACGACTGTTCTCACAGTCTCTTCTTTATGGGTCCAACAAGTGTCCTATATGATCTTACTGTCAGCCCTCCTTGCTGTCTTAATTTTTAAAAATGAGGACCTGGTCGCGATTTCAAAAAATGATCAGTTGCTCGTCGCAAAGAGAGGAAGTGGCAATTATTTTTGGATTTCCTTGTTTCAAGAGCGCTATTTTTTCATCAATTTTGTCTTTACTCTCATCTTTCTCCTTCTCATTCTGATACAGGATTATGATGCTCCTTTAAAAATCATCATTCTTTTAACGATGGCTTCTGTCAATACGCCATTAACCACCCTCATTTCCGCGGATAAAGATTTGATTGATCATGTTAAGTCCCTTCCTAAGAGTCGGTTCTTTTACTTGACGTATTACCGTGTATTGCTGACCTATTTTTTAGCTGTGAATCTATTTGTTGCTCTATTATTAAAAATAGTGGTCATGCCTGACTTGGGGATTCTATTTTTACTAGGAGTCATGATTCTAGCAGTAGTGGAAGCTTTTTTGCACTTACTTATTGAAATCTATTTCCCTTTAAGAAAATGGAATTTAAAGAGGGAATGTTGGAAGCACCCACGAAAATACATTGTTCCTAGTATCGTCTTCTTACTTAGTTGGAGTCTCCTGTTCTGCTTCTAAGGAATTGCTCCTTCGCTTGTATCTAGATCTTAATTGTAGTATGATAGAGGAGTTGAAAAGATGCTAGAAAAGGTGGCAAGTATATGAAAGATTTTCACTTTGATGCAATTGCTGCATTTGAAAATTACGAAATCGAAAAAATGAGAGATGGCCATGTAGTGGTGACAACCAAGGTCGTGGAATCATCGCTCAATTATTATGGAAATGCACATGGAGGCTATCTCTTTACCCTGTGTGACCAAGTCAGTGGCTTGGTCGTAGTTTCTCAGGGGGTCGATGGTGTGACCTTGCAATCTTCCATCAATTACTTGAAAGCAGGGCGTCTGGGGGATGTCCTGACCATCCATGGTGAATGTGTCCACAGTGGGCGCACGACTCGCGTTGTGGATGTCGATATTACCAATCAAGACGGCGCCAATGTCTGCAAGGCAACCTTTACCATGTTTGTTACGGGAGTGAGAGATGAATCCGCACAAGTACGCATTTAAAAACTATATTTTTGATTTTTATGGAACCTTGGTCGACATTGAAACCGATGAGGACAGTCCAGTCTTATGGGATACCATGGCCCAGATCTACCAATCCTATGGGGCAAGTTACACAGGAGAAGGTCTGCGCCTGCGTTTTAGAGAGTTGGTACAACAAGCTGAAGAAGACTTGGCCAAGGAAAAACAAGTTACCTATCCTGAAATTGATTTGACGGTCATTTTTGTGCAATTGTATTTAGAAAGTCATCCAAGTGGAAACGGTGTTGCCCACCTTAAAGAGTGGGGACGTTTGATTGCGCGGACTTTCCGTGTCCTTTCTCGCAAACGATTGGAGCTTTATCCACACACGAAAGAGGTTTTAGAGGATATGAAAGCTGCCGGTTGCCGGATCTATCTCTTATCCAACGCCCAAGCAGATTTTACCAATCCTGAGATTGATTTGGTTGGCTTAAGAGAGATTTTCCATGCCATTTACTTGTCATCTGATGCAGGTATTCGCAAACCGCAGCCAGAGTTCCTCTTGGAAGTGCTGAAAGAACACCAGTTGAACCCTGAGAAAACGGTCATGGTGGGGAATGACTTTACGACAGATGTCGCTGTTGCCCAAAGTATCGGTATGGAGAGTATCTTGATCAATACCTTCCCATACTCTGATGCTGAACTGCGCGAGAAGAATCAAGCAGGCCTGCGCGTGATTCGGGATATTCAAGAATTGCAGGAAGATTGAAAGATATCATCCATGTAAGGAGGCTAAGTTGTCTCCTTTTTATACAGTCAAGCCAGATTTGTCAAATATTCTCATTCATGGTATACTATGGGAGTTAATTTTGCTAAGGAGATTGAAATGAATAACCTACCAAATTGTCCAAAATGTAACTCTGAATACGTCTATGAAGATGGAGCGCTCTTGGTGTGCCCAGAGTGCGCCTATGAATGGAACCCAGCTGAGGTCGAAGAAGAGGATGTCGTAGCGATTGACGCTAACGGAAACAAATTGGCTGATGGCGATACCGTTACATTGATTAAAGACTTGAAAGTTAAGGGTGCTCCAAAGGATTTGAAACAAGGAACGCGCGTGAAAAACATCCGTATCGTAGAAGGCGATCACAACATCGATTGTAAGATTGATGGCTTTGGCGCAATGAAACTCAAATCAGAATTTGTGAAGAAGATTTAAAGATAAGAAGAAGGGCCTAGCCCCTTTTCTTTCAGGAGAATACTATGAAATTCAAACTATTGTTAAGCTATCGTTTTCTATTGTTTATCTTAAGTGTGCTCGGTGTTTATCTGCAACTGACCAAGCATGGTGGCTTTGGCATGATGCTTTATTACACCATTTTATCCAACATGTTGGTCATGTTCTTCATGGGAGACATGGTCTGGCGCATGCTTCGTGGTCGTTCGACCCAGACCCAGGGCTACCTTCGCATGAAGGGAGCGGTCACCATGGCGATTATGATTACCTTTGTCATCTACCACTTTATGTTGGCGCCTCTTGCGACACCAGAGAAGTTTTATCGTTTGGAAAACTTCCTTTGTCATTACATTGTTCCTTTGATGTTCTTCTTTGATACCCTAGTGATTGATAAAGCCAAGCAATACCGTAAGCTCGATCCTTTCCTTTGGACCTTGATTCCCCTTGCTTATATGCTCTTTGCCCTTCTCAATGGTTTGGTCCTGAAGTGGCCGATTCCAGGTGCAAAAGATAGTCCTTTTGCTTATTTCTTTATCAATGTCAATAAATACGGCTGGGCCTTTGTTGGCAAATGGGTGGTGATCATCTTTATCGCCTATCTCTTGGCTGGCTATGTGCTCTATGGGATCAAAAATATCAAGCGAAAATAGGCTGTTTTTCAGTAAAAACCGAACATTATTCAGACGAAAAGTCATATCTTTAAATTTTTTTGAAAAATGTTGAGTTTTTTCTTGCATGTCGTTTGAAACTGTGATATAGTTATCTCAATTAAATAAATCCTTTAATCCTGTCCCGTGAGGCAGGCAAGGAGACTGTGAAAAACAATGGCTAGGACCATAGGGCGAGACTCTATCCTCTTAGACCATTCATTTGCTGAACCTCCTTGAAAAAGGAGGTTTTTCTTTTACATCTAAGGAGGACTGAATGAAAACCAAAGAAGTCGTTGATGATTTGACGATGAAGCGGGCCATTACCCGCATCACCTACGAAATCATTGAACGAAACAAAGATTTAAGCCAGATTGTGCTGGTGGGGATCAAGACGCGCGGTGTTTACATTGCTCGCCGGATCCAAGAACGCCTCTCTCAGCTAGAACAAATTGATGTCCCTGTTGCAGAACTCGATACTAAGCCTTTCCGAGATGATATGAAGGCGACAGAAGATACAACGGTGTTACCAGTTGATATCGCTTATAGAGAAGTCATCTTGATTGATGATGTCCTCTATACAGGTCGCACGATTCGCGCTGCCATTGATAATCTGGTCAGTCACGGTCGTCCTGCTCGAGTAAGTCTTGCGGTTCTAGTCGACCGTGGGCATCGGGAGTTACCGATTCGTCCAGACTTTGTTGGGAAAAATATCCCGACTAGTAAGTCAGAGGAAATCATTGTCGAGATGGTGGAGCTAGACGGCCAAGACCGCGTCCTCATCAAAGAAGCTTAAACAAATTGTAAACTATTTGCATTCACATTTTAAAAGGAGAATCAACATGTCTGAAAATCAAATCGCTCTTAAAAACCTTGTCTCAATGGAAACTCTTACCAATGAAGAAGTAATGGCATTGATCAAACGTGGGATTGAGTTCAAAAACGGAGCTAAAGCAGCCTACGAAGACCAACACATCGTTTCAAATCTTTTCTTTGAATCTTCAACTCGTACCCACAAAGCCTTTGAAGTGGCAGAGTTGAAATTGGGATGTGATCTCCTTGACTTTGATGTGAAGACAAGCTCTGTGAACAAAGGGGAAACACTTTACGATACCATCTTAACCATGTCGGCTCTTGGAGTAGATGTCTGTGTCATCCGTCACCCTGAAGTGGACTACTACAAAGAATTGGTTGAAAGTCCAACCATTACAGCTTCAATTGTCAATGGTGGGGACGGTTCAGGTCAACACCCAAGCCAAAGCTTGCTTGATTTGATGACCATCTACCAAGAATTCGGTCACTTCGATGGCTTGAAAGTTTGTATCGCTGGGGACTTGGATCACTCACGTGTGGCAAAATCAAATATGCAAATTTTGAAACGTTTGGGTGCGACCCTCTATTTTGCAGGTCCAGACGAATGGAGAAGTGCAGAATTTGAAGATTATGGAAAATTTGTGACGATCGATGAGGTGATTGACCAAGTTGATGTGATGATGTTCTTGCGTGTGCAACACGAGCGTCATGATTACGAATCACTCTTCTCTAAAGAAAACTACCACCGTCTTCATGGCTTGACACAAGAACGCTATGATCGTATGAAAGATACAGCGATCTTGATGCACCCAGCACCAGTAAACCGTGACGTTGAAATTGCGGACCACTTGGTAGAAGCTCCTAAATCTCGCATCGTAGAACAAATGACCAATGGTGTCTTTGTCCGTATGGCCATCATTGAAGCCGTCCTTAAAGGTCGCGGAGCAAAATAAGTTAACTGACAATTCATTGAAAGGAAAGAAAGAGGACAGAGTAGACAACTACATGGAATCTGACTTTCCTTTTTTTGAGGAACTGTGATAAAATTGGAGTAGTGTAATAGAAGGGAGGGGTTCAATGAAACGATTATTGGTCCTAGAGGATGGGACTGTATTTGAAGGAGAAGCCTTTGGTGCAGACCTATATGTGACTGGTGAGTTGGTCTTTACCACAGCCATGACAGGTTATCAAGAATTGCTCACGGATCAGGCTTTTAGTGGCCAGATTCTTTCCTTTACCTTCCCGGTTATTGGCGCAGCAGGGATCAATCGGGATGATTCTGAATCCATTACACCCACTTGTTTAGCAGTAGTGGTTCAGCATCTGGTGGAGATGCCGAGCAATTGGCGGCAGCAGATGACCTTGGATGAATTCTTGAAGCGAAAAAAAATCCCTGGTATTGTAGGGATTGATACCCGACAGGTGGCAAGAATTGTTCGCAAGTATGGACGGATGAAGGCAACTGTGATTAACAAGGGGGATTCGATCGAGCATATCTTGGATCAGTTGCGAGCGACAGTCCTTCCAAAAGACCAAGTACGTCAAGTCTCGACCAAAACAGCCTATGCTGTACCTGGTTTTGGAAAGAGTATTGCCTTGATTGATCTAGGGGTCAAGCACTCTGTCTTACGCCAGCTGAGTCAAAGGGACTGTAATGTGACAGTCTATCCCTATGATATCTCTTATGATGAACTGATGGAGCAGCAACCAGATGGGGTTATTTTATCCAGTGGGCCAGGCGATCCCCATCAGGTGAATAAACTCTGCCGCTTGATCAAAAAGCTTAATGGTCAGATTCCGCTCTGGGGTATGGGCTTGGGAGCACAGGTGTTGGCACAAGCTTACGGTGCTGAGCTGGCCCCTATGGAAGTCGGGCATTTCGGCTTGAACATACCTGTGCGTGAAATTGCGACAGGAAAAATCGAGATAACCAGTCAAAATCACTTGTATAGTATAGCGAGGGACAGTCTGCCCCATGATTTATTGGTCACACATGAAAATGTCAATGACCATAGTATTGAAGCTTTTCGTCATCGTTACCAACCAATTTTAGGGGTTCAATTTCAAGTGGATGCTAGTCCTGGGCCAAGGGAAAATCTTTATTTTTACGATGAATTTTTAGAGTTGATTGATGCCAAAATTCACGAAAGTAGAAGGGAGAAGGAATGATGAAACAAAACCAGAAATTGCTTCTTCTGTGTGGAGATTCTTATCAGGATATTAGCCTTTTGGCTGCGGTAAATGAAGCACAAAAACTCAATGCCAAGGATGGGAATGCTCTTGTCCTTTACTTGGGCGAAGAAAATGCTATCACCCAAGAAGCTGCAGATATAGTTGTAGTTAGTAAGCTCAAGCTGGATGCGCTTAGGACGACTCTTCTTTCTTATACTGGATCTCGCTTGCTCCTAGCTTTTGCGGATAAACAGATTTTGAATCTCTTGTTTCGTTTGGAAGAAACTGGATTTTTCAAAGATTCTTCGATCATGATTGTCGGGCCGAGTCTCCAACGCTACCGTACTTTTTACCAACAGGCCGATCAACGACGTCTCTTTCAAGAGCTGGGCTATCAGGTACCGGCTTCAGCACTGGTTGGTTCGGTTCGAGAAGCTATCGAGTTTTCTGAAGGAATTCAATTTCCTATTATGATCTGGCCAGTAGCGAGTAAGCAAGGGCAAGGGCGAAAGATTGCTCATAACCTGGATGACTTGTGCGAAGCTGTAGAAATGGGACTTTCGGTCTCTCCAAGCCAGCAGTGTTTGCTAGAATTTTCGACTTATGGCTTTAAGGAACTGGATTTTGTAGTCATGCGGGATCGTGAAGACAATCACTACTTGGCTGCCTCTATTGAAAGCATTGATCCCGTTGGGATCCACTCTAGTGACTCTTACCAATTTATGCCAGCAGTCACCCTGACTGACCGGGAGTTTCAAAACCTTCGTGAAGCAGCGATCCACATCAGTCGCTATTTGAAGCTAACAGGAGCCATCTCCATTAAGTTTGCCTTGGATCCGACAAGCTACGCTTTTTATATCTTAGAGGTTAATCCATTTGCTTCAGATAGTATCTCGATGGCCTCGATGGGCTTGGGCTATTCCTTGTTTGAGCAAGGCGTGCAGCTGCAATTAGGGCGGTCTCTCGAGCATTTGCCTCACCCCTTATTAAAGGATCTAAAGGCCGTTTACGAACCGAGTTTGGACTATATCTTCTTTAAGATCCCGATTTTTTCGGATGCTGCTAAAAATGCTCGTCTCAATACCCAAATTCACTCTTATGGGGCAGTTTATGGATTTGGAAAGAGAATAGACGAAGCTTACCAACAAGCCCTAGAAACCCTTAAAGATAAGAACTTGCTGACGATTTTCCCTGAGGAAATGAGCGATGATGAATTAATCCAGAAAATTGCTCGTCATATGCCCCATCGGCTCTTTTATATCTTAGAAGCTTTGAAACGTGGTTTTGAGTTTGAAGAACTCTTGGATTTGAGTAAATTAGCACCTGTTTATTTGCAGGTCTTGGCCAATCTAGTGGAGTTAGAAAAAGGAGTAGAGGCTGATACAAGGCCAGCCTTTCTTCCGGTTGAGCCATCAGCTGGCTTATATGAGGTCAAAGCGGGAGCAGCCTATTATCTGACACAAAATGGGACCAATGAATCATTCGGTTTGGATGCTGCATGTGTCTTGGTGGATGATCTAGAAATCCGCGATGAGCGTTTTTACCAAAAGGTGCGAAAGCAGGTGAAAGAAAAAGGACAACAGGTGATCTTACTCACCAATCGTCCTTTTACAGAATCTTTGGCAGATAAAGTCTATTATCTCCCTATCAATGAGACAAGTCTTAAACTGATTCAGACCATTGATCAGGTTAAAGATATTATTAAGCTTTCTACAATACAATAAAGGATCCGGACACAATCTATCCGAATCCTTTTTGTTTCTTATTTTTTGGTCACAATGCCGATAATGGTATCAACAGCGCGTTCCATGGTTTGAAGACTGACGTATTCAAAGCGACCGTGCATATTTTCGCCACCGGCAAAGATGTTTGGTGTAGGAATCCCCATAAAGGAAATTTTAGACCCATCTGTACCACCGCGGATCGGTTCAATGATTGGAGTGATGCCAAGATCTTCCATAACTTCCTTCGCAAGGGTAATCGGCGTCATATCTTTTTCAATCACTTGCTTCATGTTGTAGTACTGATCTTTGAGGGTGAGGAGAACGCGTTCGCTACCGAGCTCCGCATTCATCTGATCCGCAATAGATGTCATGAGGTCTTTGCGTTTCTCAAAGCTTTCAGTTTCAAAGTCCCGGATGATGTAACTGGCACTTGCTTCCTCGACAGTTCCTTCGATGTTCATCAAGTGGTAGAAGCCTTCATAGCCTTCGGTTAATTCAGGACGTGCTCCTTCAGGGAGTTTGTTATGGAAATCAATGGCCAGTTGAAGGGCGTTGATCATTTGACCTTTGGCTGTACCTGGGTGGACATTGCGTCCCTTGAAGGTGATTTCAGCTCCAGATGCTGAGAAGGTTTCGTATTGAAGCTCCCCAAGAGGACCGCCGTCAACCGTATAAGCGAAGTCTACATCAAAATCTTCTGCATCAAATTGATCAGCTCCCACGCCAATTTCTTCATCTGGACCAAAGCCGACACGGATCTCCCCGTGTTTGATTTCAGGATGCGCTGTCAGATATTCGATAGCCGTCATAATTTCAGCGATACCGGATTTATCATCTGCTCCCAGAAGAGTAGTACCGTCCGTCGTGATCAAGGTTTGTCCCTTGTAGTTGTTCAAATGGGCAAAGTCAGCTGGATCCAGTGTGAAACCAGAGTCTCCTAGAGCAATCACACCCCCATCGTAATTCTCAACAATTTGAGGATTGACGTTTTCTGCATTGAAGTCAGCGGTGTCCATGTGAGAGATGAAGCCAATCTTGCGTGTAAAGCTTGGATCATTAGCTGGAAGTGTTCCAATAGCATAACCGTTTGGTAAGTAGTAGACATTTTCAAGACCCACGCGTTTCATCTCAGGGATCAAGACCTTGGTTGCAAAATCAACTTGTGATTGGGTACTTGGAGTGGTGGTAGAGTTTTCGTCTGAACGTGTGTTGACCTTTACATAGGTAATAAAACGGTCCAACAGATTTGCGTATTTCATAATCATTCTCCTTTTTCAGTTTCAATTAATTTGTGAATAGCATGGGCCACGCCATCCTCATCATTAGTCAAGGTGATGAAGTCAGCTATTTCCTTGACAGCAGCATTGCCATTTCCCATAGCGACGCTATAGCCAGCAAAACGAAGCATTTCAAGGTCATTATTGGCATCTCCAAGAGCCATAACCTGGTCTCGACTGTAGCCTAATGTTTGGCTAAGGGCTTGAAGAGCAGAAGCCTTGCTGGCACCTTTTGGCAGTACTTCAAATAAGATGTCCTGCGAGCGAACCGTGTTAAAATCGGCTTCCAACGCAGCCTCATGATGAGCTTGGAAGGCATCAATAGCAGAAGGAGATCCTACGTACATAGCTTGAAAAATCGGCACATAACGGCTGAGATCCTTCTCATGAACTGTTTTAGGTTGATTGTGGACCATGTCAGCGTCTTTTGAGACCAAGTGACTCGCTTCCTCTTCGACAACCAGGTAATGATCCAAATCAAATAAGGTCAGCTGAACCTTGTGGTCTTCAGTTAAATGGTAGAGGCGATGCATATCGTTAAGGGTCAGTTCTTCCTTACCGATGATCTCCCAATTTTTGGTAGATAATGTGGTACAGCCATTATTGATGATCATGTAATAGTCGCCCTCGGGGAGACCAATTGCTTCAAAAATCGGACGTACACCTGATAAGGGACGGCCTGTACAGATCACAATATCATAACCTGCTTGATGGGCTAGGTGAAGTGCTTCGATATTTGCTCTTGATAGGGTCTTGTCTTCGTGAAGAAGAGTTCCATCTAAGTCAGTCGCGATTAATTTTATCATTTGATCTCCTCCAGATCTAGCGGAATAAAGCCATCAATAACTTTTCCAATCACCCCAGGTTCCTCATCCAGAGGAATGATCTGATCACTATATTTTTTGTTAAGGGAAACCAGTCGAATACCGTTAGCTTCACGAAAGACACGCTTGATGAAGGTTTGCCCATCAAAGTCGATGGCATAAATCGCCCCTGCTTGATCGTAGTAGGTCTGCTTGATCAAAACAACAGCCCCTTTCTCATACTTAGGCTCTAAGGAATCTGTATGGATCCAAAAAGCTAAATCATAAGGAATTTTTTGATCAAACCAGACAGTATCTGGTTGTTTTTGGTGTTGATAGCTCGCGAAAGAATCATAGACAGCATACGGGTAGTATTGTTTTTCGATTTTCTGTCTTTCTTTTTGGTGCGTCAACAGCCCTTTTCCATAGGACAGGAGCTTATCTTGATTGGCTTGATCCAGTTGTTTGTATAATCTCTCAATTTCTGAATCAATGGCAATAAAATCCTTGCGCAAGCGGGGATCGATTTCAGAAACGGGGACCTGGAAAAAGCTCGCAATCTTCTCTAAATTTTCCGTAATTGGAAGAGAAGTACCTTTGACATATCCCGTCAAGGTACTAGCAGGAATTCCAGTAATACGAGATAATTCGATCTGCTTCTTTCCTTGTTCTTTCAGTAATTCTCGGATTTTTTCCGATATAATCCGTATTGCCTCTTTGTCTTGAGGGCTTGCTTTTCCACGACCTCTAGCCAAGCTACTCACCTCCTTGTATTTACAGATTCTATTATAATGAATTAAATCGAAAAAGTAAATAGAAAGTCTTTAAAAATATGAAATAAGTAGATCTGAAATAAATCGTATTTTGATTTACTCCGAACCAATCATTCTTCCTTCCACAAGCGGTCTAATTTGACGAAAATAGTGAATTTAAGATAGGCAAAGGACGGTCTTTTTTGTTATAATGAAGAGACGATTAATTTTACTAGGAAGATGATTATGCCAAATTTTGAAGAACTAAAGAAACGACAAGAGAAGATTCGGAACTTCTCGATTATCGCTCATATTGACCACGGAAAGTCAACTTTGGCCGATCGAATTTTAGAGAAAACCGAAACGGTATCTAGCCGCGAGATGCAAGCCCAGCTCTTGGATAGCATGGACTTGGAGCGGGAACGTGGGATTACCATTAAGCTGAATGCTATCGAGCTAAATTATAGAGCCAAGGATGGGGAGACCTATATTTTCCACTTGATCGACACACCGGGACACGTGGACTTTACCTATGAAGTTTCTCGCTCACTTGCTGCCTGTGAGGGGGCGATTCTCGTAGTGGATGCGGCTCAAGGAATTGAAGCGCAGACCCTGGCCAATGTCTACTTAGCGCTGGATAATGATTTGGAAATCCTTCCAGTCATCAATAAAATTGACTTGCCAGCTGCCGATCCAGAGCATGTACGCACAGAGATTGAGGATGTGATTGGGTTAGATGCTAGCGAAGCAGTTCTAGCTTCTGCCAAGGCTGGTATTGGGATTGAAGAGATTTTGGAGCAGATTGTTGAGAAAGTTCCAGCACCAACGGGTGATGTTGAAGCGCCCCTTCAAGCCTTAATCTTTGACTCGGTTTATGATGCTTATCGTGGAGTTATCCTTCAAGTACGGGTGGTCAATGGTATGGTCAAACCAGGTGATGCCATCCAGCTCATGAGTAACGGTAAGACTTTTGATGTGACAGAGGTCGGAATTTTTACGCCAAAAGCGGTTAACCGTGATTTCCTTGCGACTGGTGATGTTGGCTACATTGCTGCCTCAATCAAGACAGTAGCCGATACCCGTGTTGGGGATACCGTCACCTTGGCGGCCAACCCAGCAAGCGCGCCTCTTCATGGATACAAGCAAATGAATCCAATGGTCTTTGCTGGTCTATACCCAATCGAATCCAACAAATACAACGATCTTCGTGAAGCTTTGGAAAAATTGCAATTGAATGACGCTAGTCTTCAATTTGAACCTGAAACCTCTCAAGCCCTCGGTTTTGGTTTCCGCTGTGGTTTCTTGGGACTTCTCCATATGGACGTGATTCAAGAACGCTTGGAGCGTGAGTTTAATATTGACCTGATTATGACGGCACCGTCTGTAATTTACAAGGTCAATTTGACAGATGGCGAAGCACTAGATGTGTCCAATCCATCTGAGTTCCCAGATCCAACCAAGATCGCTTCGATCGAAGAACCTTATGTCAAGGCCCAAATCATGGTGCCACAGGAGTTTGTCGGAGCGGTCATGGAATTGGCCCAACGCAAACGTGGGGATTTTGTGACCATGGATTACATTGATGAAAATCGGGTCAATGTCATCTATCAAATCCCACTTGCGGAAATTGTCTTTGATTTCTTTGATAAGCTCAAGTCGTCAACCCGTGGCTATGCAAGTTTTGACTATGAGTTGTCTGAATACCGTCCATCTAAATTGGTTAAAATGGACATTCTCCTCAACGGGGATACCGTCGATGCCCTCAGCTTTATCGTCCACAAGGACTTTGCCTATGAACGTGGTAAGTTGATTGTCGAAAAGCTCAAGAAGATTATCCCTCGTCAACAGTTTGAAGTACCTATCCAAGCAGCCATCGGTCATAAGATCGTGGCCCGTACGGATATCAAGGCCCTTCGTAAGAACGTCTTAGCTAAGTGTTATGGTGGGGACGTCTCACGGAAACGCAAGCTGCTTGAAAAACAAAAAGCTGGTAAGAAACGGATGAAGGCCATCGGTTCGGTGGAAGTACCACAGGAAGCCTTCTTGTCTGTATTATCAATGGATGAAGAGTAACAAATAAAGTGCCCCCAAAAGGGCGCTTTTGTTTTAGGTTTAAAAGAAATGAACTGAATTTGAAAGGTTTGATCAGATGTGACACGTATCCTATTTTAAAATTCCCGCATTCATGGTAGACTAGAGGAAGGAAAACGTTCTTAAGGAGGTTGAGCATGAAACACAAATTACTAGTCACATCCCTTACGATTTTTTCTGCCTGCACACTAATGGCCTGTAGTCACACCACTAAAAAAGAGACAGCAGCTTCTTCTACAAAAGAAAGTAGCAGCAAAGTCGAAAAGAAAACAAGCAGTGCTTCGTCAAAGGATGCTTCTTCTACAAAGAAAAAAGCTTCTAGTCAAGAAACCAAGCGGATTGGAAATGCAGATTATGGTTACATCGATATTCCAAGTAAATGGATTAAATTCACGGATATCGATGTGACAGAAGCAGTCCAGTATACGGATGGGAGTGGCTATAATATTGTCACAATGGACAGCTTTACCAAAGAAAAGGCAAAAGTTCCTGCGGATATCGAGTTTAATGCTGAATTTCTGGCCAAGAAACTGGCTGTTATGTGGCAAGATAACCAGGATGTTGGGAAGATGACGGGAGCGCGGACTAAAGTCGCAGGTCTGGATGCCTACCAGCTTCAAATTGTCATGAAATCTGGTCAATACCTGATTACTTGGATTTTCCAGAAGGGTGAAAAAGTTTATACCATTTCTTTTGAAGGAGATGCAGAAACCTTGAAAACCTTTATCCCATATATTGAAGACACTTGGAGCCTAGATGGAACAGGCGCCGTTACCGATTAATTAAGTGAGATAGATCGCTCGATCTATCTTTTTTTACTGCCTTTATGGTATAATCTTTCTATTGTTTAAAAGAGGAAATAGAGGATGTCTCAAGAAATTGATATTGAAAAATACCATCAGTTAGCGCTGCAAAAACAAAAAGAGCACCGAAAGGTATTGGCAAATCTGAAGAAAAAGCCACCTAAAAATTTAGATAAAATTGCTCAAGAAATCCATGATGAAGTTTTCCAAGAAATCGATTGTACAGCTTGTGCCAACTGCTGCAAGACCTTAGGACCAGATTTTAAGGAAGCGGATATCACGCGCATTGCTAAGTATTTCAAAATGAAACTCCCTGCTTTTGAGGCTGAATTTCTTCAGGTTGATGAAGATGGGGACAAGGTTTTTAAATCCATGCCTTGTCCTTTCTTGGGTGGAGATAATCTCTGTTCGATTTATGATGTTCGGCCTAAAGCTTGTCGGGAGTTTCCTCACACAGATCGCAAGAAGATCTATCAGATCAACCATCTGACCATTAAAAACACGCTCACCTGCCCAGCAGCCTATTTATTTGTGGAAAAATTGAAGGATCGTTTGTGATGGCATATAAATTTTTACTTTTTGATTTGGACCATACCTTGTTGGACTTTGAATCCGCTGAAGATACTGCTTTGACACAGATGCTAGAGGATATGAATTTCCAGAATATCCAGGCTTTCAAAGACTACTACAAGCCTATGAACCAAGGTCTCTGGAAGGATTTGGAGCAAAAGAAGCTCACCAAGCAAGAACTCGTGGATAGTCGGTTTGCGATTGGGTTTGCCCACTTTGGGATCACGGTTGACGGGGCTGAGATGGCTCTTCGCTACCAAGATTACATCAGTCTTCAAGGGCAGTCTTTCCCAGGGGCGGAGGACTTACTGGCCCGACTTGAAAAAGCAGGTTACCAGCTCTATGGTGCAACGAACGGAGTGACTGCCATTCAAGAAGGACGCTTGGCTCATTCTACAATTGCTTCTTATTTCAAAGAGGTCTTTATCTCTGAGCAGCTGCAGACCCAAAAGCCGGATCTGGACTTCTTTGAAAGAGTTGGCCAGCGGATTCCAGGATTCAGTAAGGATCAAACCCTCATGATCGGAGACTCTCTGTCTGCTGATATCGCAGGAGGCCATGCTGCGGGGATTGATACCGTCTGGTATAATCCAGATCGCAAGGAAAATACCAGTCCAGCAGTGCCAACTTATGAAGTTAGCACTTATCAAGAAATCGCCGATTTCCTGCTTAAATAAAAAAATTTTTGGACTGTCAAGATTTTTTCTTGACAGGCCTATAAAATGTGTTATAATAGATCATGTGCTAAATAGCTTGTCTATTTCACCGAAAATTAAAATATAGAAAAGAGACTTATAAAAATGGCAGTTAAAATTCGTTTGACTCGTATGGGTTCTAAGAAAAAACCTTACTACCGTATCAACGTAGCAGATTCACGTTCACCACGTGATGGACGTTTCATCGAGACAGTTGGAACTTACAATCCACTTGTTGAAGAAAACCAAGTAACTTTGAAAGAAGACCGCGTTCTTGCATGGTTGGCTGATGGAGCTCAACCTTCTGATACAGTTCGCAACATCCTTTCAAAAGCTGGTGTGATGAAGAAATTCCACGATTCTAAATTCTCAAAATAATTTTTTAAGTAGGTTGATGTATGGATACGATTGAAAATCTCATTATTGCAATTGTGAAACCCTTGATTTCACAACCGGATGCCTTAACCATCAAGATCGAAGATACTCCTGAATTTTTGGAGTACCACCTTGACCTTGATCCTAGCGATGTTGGTCGTGTAATCGGTCGAAAAGGTCGCACCATTTCTGCGATAAGAACGATTGTCTACTCTGTCCCAACTGAAGATAAAAAAGTAAGAATCGTTATTGACGAAAAATAAAAGGCGGGACTCTGTCCCGTTTTCTTTGTTACAAGGAGAAGAGATGAAAGAAGTGACCATTCGGCAATTACAAGCCTATTTAAAAGAACATTACAAAGATAGTCGTACGGAAGAAGGTCTGTTTATCAAGCTCGTCGAAGAGGTTGGGGAAGTTGCCGAGGTCTTAAATGGTCGTTCTGGACGAAAAGAAGGGGTTCAGGACTCAAATGAGGAATTGGCCAAAGAACTAGCTGATATCATTCACTATACAGTCGCTATCGCAGCTATCAATGACATCGACCTCACTAAAACCATCTTTGAAAAGGATAAAACAGCAGCTGTCAAATACCAGCACGATAAGGATTTGGAGCAGTTTCTAGCAGAAAAGAGCATTTGAGAAAATCCCTTGAACGTGATAAAATAGAGTGAATAAACTACACTGGAGAAATCATGAATTACTTTAACGTTGGGAAAATTGTCAATACCCAAGGCTTACAAGGGGAGATGCGGGTCTTGTCTGTGACAGACTTTGCAGAAGAACGTTTTAAAAAAGGAGCAGAGTTGACCCTCTTTGATGAGAAGGATCGTTTTGTCCAAACGGTGACCATTGCTAGCCACCGCAAGCACAAGAACTTCGATATCATCAAGTTTAAGGATATGTACCATATCAATGCCATCGAGAAATTCAAAGGCTTTAGCCTCAAGGTTGCAGAAGAGGACTTGACGGACTTAGAGGATGGCGAGTTTTATTACCATGAGATCATCGGCCTTGATGTATACGAAAATGACCAACTGATCGGTCAGATCAAGGAGATTCTTCAACCGGGTGCCAATGATGTCTGGGTCGTGAAACGCAAAGGAAAACGTGACCTTCTCCTGCCTTATATCCCACCAGTGGTCCTCAATATTGATATTCCAGGAAATCGAGTGGACGTAAACATCTTAGAAGGGTTAGACGATGAAGATTGATATTTTAACCCTCTTTCCAGAGATGTTTTCACCCCTGGAGCACTCGATCGTCGGTAAGGCCCGTGAAAAAGGGCTTCTTGAGATTACCTACCATAATTTCCGTGAAAATGCGGAAAAGGCGCGACACGTGGATGATGAACCCTATGGTGGCGGGCAAGGCATGCTTCTACGAGCTCAGCCGGTCTTTGATGCCTTTGATGCCATTGAGAAACAGAACCCGCGCGTGATCCTACTGGATCCAGCTGGTCGGACTTTTGACCAAGGTTATGCAGAAGAGTTGGCGCAAGAAGAAGAATTGATCTTTATTTGCGGTCACTATGAGGGCTATGACGAACGAATCAAAACCTTGGTGACAGATGAAGTTTCTCTTGGAGATTACGTCCTAACGGGTGGGGAGTTAGCAGCCATGACCATGATCGATGCGACAGTCCGCTTGATTCCAGAAGTGATCGGAAAAGAGTCCAGCCACCAAGATGACAGTTTCTCATCTGGCCTTCTCGAATATCCTCAATACACTCGGCCTTATGACTTCAGAGGGATGACAGTTCCCGATGTTCTCATGAGTGGTCATCATGAAAATATTCGCAAGTGGCGACTTTATCAGAGCTTGAAAAAGACCTTGGAGCGTCGTCCAGATCTGCTAGAACATTATGACTTCACACCAGAAGAAGCCAAGATGATAGAGCAAATCAAACAGGAAGAAGAGTAACAGCGTCAGCTGTTTTTCTTTTCCATTAAATTTTATTGAAAAATCTTTTTCAATGCACTAGTTATTGGTAACAAAATGTGGTATGCTAGGAAGGTGAAAAAATTCGAGATCAGATTCGGTTTTGGGGGTGAGTTTATGGGAAAGAAATTAGGAAAATCGGTTTTCACGACGGGGGTTGCTGCGACGACCTTGCTATCAGGTTTGTTTAGCCACAAGGCGCGTGCGGAAGAGATGCAGCAAAGTGATACAACAAAGACCAATAGTACTGAAGTTGTGGACAAACCTGCTTCAGTCGATGAATTGAAGCAAATTACAGCTCAAAAAGGGCAAGTGTCCAAGGATGTTCAATACCAAGCACAAAAAGTATCGGAGGCCCAAACAGAGGTCAAAACAGCTGGCCGAGAGCTAGATGAGAAAAAGACAGCAGTGACAGATGCTGAAAACTTGGTCGTGACCACTTCAGATACGCAGATTAGGGATGCGGAAAATGGTGTCAAAGTTGCACAAGCTTATGTGACCATTGAAGAAGACAAGGTTCGAGAGGCTGAAAATGCGCATGCTCAGGTCTCGGAAGCAGTTCGCCAGCAAGAAAACCAGGTGACGGCTCAGGAATCTTTGGTCGATGTTGCGGAAAATGAATGGAAAAAAGCCAAGGCGCCAATTTCGAACGATGAACAGGTTTTGCAACAAGCCCTGCTTGAGCAAAGTCAAGTCGAACGAAGCATTCGGGAATCACAGCAGTATCTTGCTTCTATACAAACCAGCCAACAAGAAGAAACAGACTTAGTTGGTCATCTAGAAGGTGAAATCCAACGTGCTCAGATCCACTTAGAAGACCTGAAAGCAGTCATTAACACCAAGGAAGCAGAATTGGTGGCTATTGAGCAAGCGGCTGCAAATAGTCCTGTCCAGCTCAGCCAAGCCAGTTACGAGAGCTACTTGCAAGTCTTAGCCAATCAAGGTAACGACGCAGCAGCAAGTGCCTTGGCACTCTACAAACGCGGCCGTGAAGAAGACGGCATTACGGTGGGTGAATCTAGCTCTCTCCATGCCAACTTGCGCGCCCTTGAAATCGCAGATGCTATCAATACTTACCGTCGCAATGCGGGTCTTGCGGAGCTTGAAATCGATCCTTATTCCCTGCCTGCTAGCCAAATTCAGCTAGAATACTTTAAAAAAGCCAACTGGCATATGTTCAAGTATCTGCCTAACGAGAACATTGCCTATGGTTTTTCACCTGCTGGTGCGGTCGATTTTTGGTACAACGAAAAGGCGGCCTACCAAGAAGTGGCTGCTCAGTTTGATCTGCCAACAGATGAAATACAGATCGATGCCAATGCTATTTATATGAAGATCGGGGCTGAAGCCTTTGCCAAGGTGGGGCACTACCTTCAAATGATGGACAATAAAGCCACAGCTTTGTCCGTCGCTTACGATCCGTCCAATGCCATGTCTGAAGCAGCCTTCATACACGCACCGGTAACTTCAGCTGTGACGACGAGTGCTTTAGCTTATCGCCTTCGTCAAGGAGCTGGAGCTACAACGACAAGAGCAGATGTGAAGAGCAAGGCAGATGAAGTCGCTTCGCTCAAAGTAGATAAGAGTAACCAAGAGTCTCAAATCCTCCTTCTAGAAGGAAAGCTAGCGGATGCTCGCCATACTCTTGCTAATCTAGAAGTAGAAAAAGGTAATACCCAACAGACCATCCAACATTACAAGATCCTTCTTGTGCAAAAAGATGCGGCTGTTGAAAAAGCCCAAGCGACGCTTGCTGTGTCACGCAATCGGATCGAATCAGCCATTCAGCCAAAAGAAGCAGCACTTCAAAAGGCCAAAGATTTGTTAGCAGCTGCGCGTGAGAAATTAACCTTGCTGAAGGAAGAGGAGGCGCAGAAAGCTCAGGTGGTCCAAGAAGCGCATGGTCATCTGAAGGCAGCACAAGAAAAACTAGAGGATGCACAAAAACGTCTCTCAGACCTGCAACATGCACCAGAATTGCTGATGCAAGCCCAGTCTGACCTGCTAGCTTCTGTCGCCAATCTGGAGAATAAAAAGGATACCTTAGAGGCTGAATTTGCAACCTTGCAGTCTTATCATCAGACTATCGAACAATTGAACTCCCAGTATGAGGAGCTAGCCTCTCGCATTGAGCCAGCTGTTTTGAAAGCTGCAGATCTGCCAAGTGATATCCGATCCAGCAATCCGACAACTCTGTCAGATGCACCGACTCTTCTTCCGCCAAGTGACAGCCATTCACAAGTCCAGCATGAAGTTGCTCAAGCGGCACCAAAAGAGGAAGCAAAAGTTGAAGTGATCAACCCTAAAAAATCAAACAGTCAAGCTCCAGAAGGAGCAGATAATAGCAAAAATGTTCTCGTAGCGACGGCAGGTGTACTAGTCGGGCTTGTGGCTGGATTATTCGGCTTCAAGAAGAAAAAGCAACATACCAAAATTGATTAAAACATACACCTATACATGTGTGAACATAGAAAAAGTCAGGATAATCCATTCTGGCTTTTTTGCTATTTTAAAAAAATGAAAGAAAATGACAGAAAGTGATAATTTTTTGTTGACAAAAAATATAAATAGAGTATAATAGGTCTTGTAATCGATTGCAAAGGAGGAGCAATGCTTAAATCTGAACGAAAACAGTTCATCCTTGAAAAGGTACTAAAGGAAACCTTCGTTTCCTTGGATACCCTTGTACAAGAGCTGGGAACGTCGGAATCGACTGTCCGACGAGACTTGGATGAGTTAGAGGCTGAAAGCAAACTTCGCCGGGTTCACGGCGGTGCGGAAAGTCTGCACTTTCTCCAAGAGGAAGAAAGTAATACAGAAAAATCTATCAAAAACATCCAATTTAAGTCAAGGATAGCCTTGAAAGCAGCAGAGATGATCCAAGATCATGATGTGATCTTTATCGATGCCGGGACGACCAATGAGCTACTGGTACAAGAAATTGTCAATCCAACGGTAACGGTGGTGACCAACTCGATTCACCACGCAACCAAGCTGGTCGAGCGCAATGTTCCGACAGTGATTATCGGTGGCAAGGTCAAATCTTCCACTGATGCCAGTATCGGAGGAATCGCCCTTAACCAAATTGGTCAGTTGAATTTTGACAAGGCCTTTCTTGGAATGAATGGAATCGATGATGACTATTACAGCACTCCGGACCTGGAAGAAGGGTCTGTCAAGCGTGCGATTATCGAAAATGCAAAAAAAACCTATATCCTAGCGGATGATTCAAAAATTGGGGTGACATCTTTTGTCAAAGTGGCTCCGATCAAGCGAGCCATGATCATTACCAATCAATGTGATCCGCAACGATTGCAGGTTTTAAAAGAGAAAACGGAGGTTATAGAGGTTTGATTTATACAGTTACACTGAATCCAGCGATTGACTATATTGTTCGTCTCGATCATGTAGAGACAGGCGCAGTCAACCGTATGGCTTCAGAGGATAAATTCGCCGGTGGTAAAGGGATCAATGTTAGTCGTGTTTTGAAACGCCTCGCTATTGAGAACACAGCGACTGGATTTATCGGCGGCTTCACAGGTCGTTTCATCGAAGATGTCCTAAACAATGAAGCTATCTCTACCAATTTTGTGGAAGTGGACCAAGACACACGGATCAACGTCAAGATCAAAGCTGATCAAGAAACAGAGATCAATGGAAATGGTCCAGAAGTAACAGAAGATCAGTTGCAAGAACTACTCAAGATTCTATCTAGCTTAAGCGCAGATGATGTCGTTGTCTTTGCAGGATCTGCCCCATCTTCACTTGGTAACAGCATCTACAAAGAGCTGATTGCAACAACTCGTGCGACAGGGGCACAAGTGGTTTGCGACTTTGAAGGCCAAACCTTGATTGATTCCTTGGAGTTCAATCCTCAATTGGTTAAACCCAACAACCATGAGCTGGGAGCTATTTTTGGAGTGACCTTGACGGAGTTGCCAGAAATTGAACGCTATGCCAAAGAAATCTTGGCTAAAGGTGCTCAAAACGTGATCATTTCCATGGCGGGGGATGGCGCTCTCCTTGTCAGTCCAAGCGGTACCTACTTTGCTAAGCCAATCAAAGGTCAAGTCAAGAACTCAGTCGGAGCAGGTGACTCCATGGTGGCAGGCTTTACCGGCAAGCTCGCAACGACGGGTGATGTCATCGAAGCCTTCAAATGGGGAGTGGCTTGCGGAACCGCAACCACCTTCTCAGATGACTTGGCAACAGCCGACTTTATTAAAGAAACTTATGAAAAAGTAGAGGTAGAAAAACTATGAAAATTCAAGACGTTTTAAATAAAAACGTGATGTTGTTTGACCTTCAAGCAACAGACAAAGAGGGTGTGATCAATGAAATGGTCCAATCGCTCGTTGACAATGGTGTGGTGACAGATTTTGACACCTTCAAGACTGGGATCATGAACCGTGAAGCACAAACTTCAACTGGTTTGGGTGAAGGGATCGCTATGCCTCACAGCAAAAACGAAGCTGTAAAAGAAGCAACGGTCTTGTTTGCAAAATCAAACAAGGGTGTGGATTACGCATCTCTTGATGGTCAACCAACAGACTTGTTCTTCATGATTGCAGCTCCAGAAGGCGCCAATGATACTCACTTGGCAGCCCTTGCTGAATTGTCTAAATACTTGATGAAACCAGGATTTGCGGACAAACTTCGCCAAGTAAGCACTCCTGATCAAGTGATCGCAACTTTTGATGCAGAAGAGCAAGAAGCGGTCGCTGAAGAAGCGAAAAAAGCCGAAGCGGCCAAAGAAGCCGTATCTTCTGACAAACCTCTCATCGTTGCCGTTACAGCCTGTACAACTGGTATCGCTCACACTTACATGGCTGAAGAAGCCCTCATCAAAAAAGGGGAAGAAATGGGTGTTACGGTCCGCATTGAAACCAACGGGGCATCCGGTGTCGGCAACCGTCTGACCGCTGAAGAAATCGCAAAAGCTGAAGGGGTCATCATTGCAGCTGATAAAGCAGTTGAAACCGCTCGTTTCGATGGTAAAAAATTGATCTCTAAACCAGTCGCTGCCGGTATCCGTCAAACTGAAGAATTGATCCAAACGATCTTGGATGGCAAAGCAGATGTCTTCCACGCAGAAAATGCGGCAGAAGCAAGCGCTAGTCAAGAAAAATTGAGCTTAGGTGGAGCCTTCTACAAACACCTGATGAGTGGGGTTTCTCAAATGCTTCCATTCGTCATCGGTGGTGGTATCTTGATCGCCCTTGCCTTCTTGATTGACCAAATTCTTGGGGTACCTCAAGATCAATTGTCTCAACTTGGTTCATACCATGAATTAGCAGCTCAGTTTAAGACAATCGGTGGAGTAGCCTTTGGCTTCATGCTTCCAGTACTTGCAGGTTACATCGGATTCTCCATTGCTGAAAAACCAGGTTTTGTAGCAGGTTTCGTTGCTGGATCCATTGCTAGCTCAGGTACAGCATTTGGAAACATTGCTTACGGTGCTGCAAACGGTAAATTACCAGCAGCCGTATCATCTGGTTTCCTTGGAGCTTTGGTAGGTGGTTTCCTTGCAGGTGGAGTCGTTCTCGTCCTTCGCAAAGCCCTTGCCGGTCTTCCACGCTCGCTCGATGGTATCCGCTCCATCCTTCTCTTGCCATTACTTGGTGTTGGTTTGACAGGGTTCTTGATGTTCCTTATTAACATCCCAATGTCAGCGATCAATACCTCTTTGAACAACTTCTTGACTAGCTTGTCAGGTAGCTCAGCAGTTCTTCTTGGTCTTCTTGTCGGTGGTATGATGGCTGTCGATATGGGTGGACCAGTCAACAAAGCAGCTTATGTATTCGGTACAAGTACGTTGACAGCTTCAGCACTTACTAGTGGTGGTTCAACCGTTATGGCGGCCGTTATGGCAGCTGGTATGGTTCCTCCATTGGCAGTATTCGTGGCAACTGTCTTGTTCAAAAACAAATTTACTGAAGAAGAACGCAACTCAGGTTTGACAAACATTATCATGGGTCTTTCCTTCATCACTGAAGGTGCCATTCCATTCGGTGCAGCTGACCCAGCACGTGCCATTCCAAGTTTCATCGCAGGTTCAGCATTGACAGGTGCCCTTGTTGGTCTTGCAGGCTTGAAACTCATGGCTCCTCACGGAGGAATCTTCGTTATCGCCCTTACTTCTAACCCTCTTCTTTACCTCGTATTTGTATTAGCAGGAGCAGTCGTAAGTGGTATCTTATTCGGATTGCTTCGCAAACCTAAAAACTAAGCCTATCTAAAAGGTTGGGGACTCCCAACCTTTTTTATTGCCCAAAAACACCAACTAGTGATGAAGTTGCGAATCTCTATAGATTTCGATATGATAGTAAAAAGCATTTTATTCTTGGAGGGTCCATGCGAAAAAAGAAAAAATACCTTATTGTGGAAATAATAGTCATGATCCTATCAGGAGGGACAATCATCGGCTTACAACATCCAAATTTGTTTTCAAAAAAGATCTATCCAACAAAGCATGTCAGTTCCAAGGAACAACAGTTAGAAGATGTAAAGAAGCATGGAAAAGAAATCGAAGATTTTGTAAAATCTCAAAGTCCTAAAGTTGAATCTGTTCAGATCGCCTGGAATGAAACACAATGGGAAGAAATAGGGAATGGCACACCTCAGAGTGGCGGTCAAGTCCTTCGAGTCTTTGGAGGCTTTAACCATATCCAAAATTCAAGTTGGAGTGTTTTGGTCTATTTAAAAGACGGTAAAAACGGCGAGAAAGATTTAATTGAAGGAATTGGTAGCGGTAGTCCACTTCGTGTAGGAGGAGAACTTTTTGACGAGTAGACTTCTAAAAATTGTTCGCAATTTATTAGATTTATAATAGAAATGAAAAAAAGATAAATGAAAAAGAAAATAATTATCACTGCTTCATTAGTTCTAGCCATTGTAGTTACAATTTTTAGTGTATCGACTTATCAACACCACCAGCAACAAGAAAAAGCCAAGCAAGAACGTGAGAAATACGAGAACTATGATTACTATACAGGTCAGTGGGAAATCGATTCTTATAAATTTTTGGATGATGGACGAGGAGTTGTAGTTCACTGGAAGTCTCTAACGCCAGAAGAAGATAAGCTATTTGCCAAGTACAATCCAGAAATAAGCGAAAATTATTTAGGTGTGCATCTGTCTCTTATACACATCTGACGCTGCC